>Ga0316205_10001479_pt1 | contig 29312 bp, 23 predicted proteins | sample 3monthpyrite_MG_FD_204941 | JGI IMG/M metagenome (GOLD analysis project Ga0316205, IMG submission 204941) | Microbial mat bacterial communities from mineral coupon in-situ incubated in ocean water Damariscotta River, Maine, United States -... | ecosystem: Environmental > Aquatic > Marine >...
AATAACAAACGGGTGGTGGTTAACTGTCACACCAATAAAACCGAATGGGATTTTGAACAAACAGTTCAAACTTTTATTGACCGGCACCGTTCAAAATTGGGTAGCAGCTTTTTGAAACAAAATACCCTTGTACAGGGATGCGTAGAAAGCCTGGCAACGCCCTTAAATTACGGTACGATAAAAACATCGTCAAACAAAATTGTTTATTTTCATAGTGATAGTTTGATTAACGCGCGGTTCGATCAATTAAGTTTAGGAATTCAGCTCAAATTTAATCTACTTTATACTTGCTTAGGAACTCAAGCTATCAATATTGAAAAGGCCAAAAAGAACAACAAAAAAATATCCTAGCCAGCTAACGTTTCTTATCCCTCCCTATAGAAGCTTGCATTTTTTAAATGCAAACGACTTAGATGCTTTCAACAAATTTTCGTAAAAAAAGCCGAACACTCTATTCACTTGTTGATATGAATCAAGATAGAGAAACAGATTAATGAAATAATAAAACAAATCATTAAATTCAAAAAATAAGTTGAAACCATGAATAATCTAAGCAAAGTCAGCACAACAATTAATTGGCATGACTTCATCAAGTCAGGCGATAGGATCTTTATCGGCTCGAATGCTGCCGTACCTAACGCTTTGGTCGATAACCTGATTGACAACAGTGGCAATTTGCACGATATAGAAGTCGTACATATCCTCACGTTATCAGAAAATATTTGGGCAGAGCCTGAGCACCAGGATCTTTTTAAAGTCAACGCTCTGTTTATTGGAGGAAAGAATATACGTAAGGCCATTGCTGAGGGGCGGGCAGACTATACGCCTTGCTTTTTGTCGGAAGTTCCTAAACTGTTTAAAGAAAATATTCTGCCCCTGGATGTCGCTTTAATTATGGTTAGCCCACCAGATGAGTTTGGCTATTGTTCACTGGGAGTGAGTGTTGATGTGGTATCCGCGGCGGTTAAAAATGCCAAATATGTCATCGCCCAGATCAATCCAAAGATGCCCCGTACTAATGGGCATAGTTTTGTTCACATGGATCAAATTGATGCTTGTCTGGAGGTAGAGCAATCCTTACCAGAATTAGCGCCGCCGATTCTCGACCGAGTCACCGAACAAATTGGCCAGTATGTTTCGTTATTGATTGAAAATGGTTCTACCTTGCAGTTAGGTATAGGCAAAATACCTGATGCGGTGTTGCGTTACCTGACCAATCATAAAGATTTAGGCCTGCACAGTGAAATGATCTCTGATGGGATCATCGAGTTGATGTTGAGCGGAGTAATCAATAATCAAAAGAAGACTTTTCATAAAGGAAAGTCAGTCGTTACTTTTTGCATGGGCACTCAAAAACTCTATAATTTTGTTGACGCTAATCCACACATAGAATTTTATCCTTCAGAGCATATTAATTCACCGGTGGTGATTGCCCGCAATGATAATATGGTTTCGATTAACAGTGCTATCGAAGTTGATTTGACCGGGCAGGTGGTTGCCGATTCAATCGGCTATAACTTCTACAGCGGTATTGGAGGACAAGTCGACTTTATTCGAGGTGCCTCATTAAGTAAAGGTGGTAGACCAATAATTGCGCTACCTTCAACCACCAAGGATGGAAAAATTTCCAGAATAGTGGCCAATGTAACAGAAGGGGGCGGGGTAGTCACTTCTCGCGGCAATGTACATTATGTGGTCACCGAATATGGTATAGCGTCATTGCAAGGTAAAAGTATCCGGGAGCGAGCTCTGGAATTAATCCGAATTGCCCATCCAAAATTTAGAGATGAGTTATTAACCGAAGTACGCAAACATTATTGGGTTCCTAGCTACCAGAATAGTAGCCCCACGGCTGTACCTGAATTAGGATCACTACAACTCAAAAAATATAATTTTGAGGATAAAAAACATATTCTGCGTGCTCTTTGTCCTGCCGACGAACGTAAATTGCAGGAGTTTTTTTATTCACATAATAAAGAAACCCTGTTAATGCGCTATAACCATCACGTCACACATATGAGCCGCGAAAAGTCCTGCAGTCTTGTTAGTGTTGATCAATCCAGTGATTTGGCGCTTTGTTTTATCGAAACGGATCAGCTGGGTGAAAGCATTCAGGCGATTGGCCGTTACTATTTTATTGAAGCCGATAACAGTTGTGAAACAGCATTTGTTATTAAAGAAAGTAAACGTGGAAAAGGGTTGGCATCAGCACTGCTTGCAGAGATGAGTGCGATTGCTAAGCAACGCGGAATTAGATCAATAAAGGCTTATGTCAGACGAGATAATAAACCGATGCTCAGCGTTTTTGAACGCGCAGGTTTTGTGGTCAAACCTTCTGAGGATTTTGGCGAAGTGCTGTTAGAATTTATTTTCGAATAGTACGTTTTTTTGAATAGTACGTATTTTTGAATAATACGTATTTTTGAATAGTACGTTTTTTAAATAGTCAGGTTAAAAAGAGAGAATTAATTAATGTCAGTTGCAATTATTAGTCATCCGGATTGTGCCAGTCATGATATGGGGGAATATCATCCAGAATCGCCAGCACGTATGTCGGCAATACAAGATCAGTTAATCAGTAGCGGGATAGATTTTGCGGTCCGTCAGTTTGATGCTAATCCGATCAATAAACAATTACTCGAGCTGGCTCATGATAAGCATTATATTGATTTTATTTTTGCCAATGCACCGTCATCGGGAACATTTGAATTGGACCCGGATACCTTAATGAATCCATTCAGCTTGAATGCTGCGTTGCTTTCTGCAGGAGCTGCAATAGACGCTGTGGATTTGGTCATGAACAAAAAAGTAGATTCTGTTTTTTGTGCAACAAGACCGCCTGGTCACCATGCCGAGAGAAACAAATCTATGGGATTTTGTATTTTTAACAACATTGCCATTGCAGCACTTTACGCTCAGCAAAAATACCAACTAAAGCGGATCGCAGTAGTCGATTTTGATGTTCATCATGGCAATGGTACCGAAAATATTCTTAGTGACAAACAAGGTTTTCTATTTTGTTCAACTTTTCAGCATCCTTTTTACCCATTCAGTGGAACTGAACCAACGGCCGAACATATTATAAATTCACCACTACCAGCAACAGCAGGTGGAACAGAGTTCCGTCAAACAGTAACAACAGACTGGTTGCCAGCACTTAATAAGTTTAAGCCGGAGATTTTATTTATTTCAGCTGGTTTTGATGCTCACGCCGAAGATGATATTTCCCAAATAAGTTTGCTTGAAAGGGATTATCGATGGGTAACTGAGCAGCTTGTTGAAATTGCTAACCAACATTCTCAAGACCGGATTGTGTCGGTACTAGAGGGTGGGTATGCACTCAGCGCTTTAAGTCGAAGTGTAGTTGCCCACATAAACGGTTTACTTGGCAACTAAGAAGTCAATGGATATACAAACCACCTCTATGTCCGATACCCTTTAGTATTGGACATAGTGCATATTGTACTTTATACTCTAATACAAGTTAATCAATAGAATCAATCACATGGCTAACCCTAAGCCCACACCCCTGTATCCTACCTATATTGAACTGCTTGATCTTTCACTTCCTGACTATCCAGAGCTAAGTCAAATATTTAGTGGCCAACCTGATTGGTGGTCTGCTCACTGGGCTTGGGGAAAATCATTTCTTGAGTACACCGGACGTAATAAATCTGAGCATACTTATGTTCGATTCCGAAATGAAATCGAGAGATTTCTTTTGTGGTCGTTTTATATTAAAGAAACGCCAATCGATGATTTTAGAAAAACTGACATATTAGACTATGCCGACTTTTGCTGGAAACCACCAATAACCTGGATTGGAACATCAAATCTCGACAGATTTATATTTGATAACGGCTATTTCAGATCAAACGATAAATGGCGTCCCTATAAGTTACAGGCGCCAAAAAGTCAGCAATCTAAAACAATTGATAAAAAAAAGTACCGCCCATCACAGCAGACTTTAATTTCAACTTTCACCGCGGTAATTGCTTTTTACAAATATTTAATGGGTGAAGAACTTTGTTTTGGAAACCCCGCTCAAATAGCAAAAAAAGACTGCAGGCATTTTATTACTGATTCTCAGGTTAAAGAAGCTAAACGATTAACCGAGGTTCAGTGGCAATATCTGCTAGATACGGCAATAGAAATGGCCGACGAAAATGCGGTTTATGAACGTAATTTATTTGTAATTGCCTCATTAAAGACGTTATTCCTAAGAATATCTGAGCTTTCAGAGCGAGAGAATTGGATCCCTGAAATGGGTCATTTTTGGCAAGATGATGATGAAAACTGGTGGCTAAAGATTTATGGAAAAGGACGAAAACTGAGAGATACCACCGTTCCATCTGACTTTATGCCGTTTTTGCAGCGATATCGGCAAGTAAGAGGGCTTTCCAATTTGCCTTTTAGTGGCGAAAATACAGTACTTGTAGAAAAAATTCGTGGTCAAGGCGGCATGAGTTCAAGACATCTTAGGAGGCTTGTTCAAGAAACATTTGATCAAGCTTATAGAAAAATGAAAAAATCCGAAGGTGAAACAAAAGCCATGAAGCTAAAAGAAGCTTCAACCCATTGGCTTAGACATACTGGCGCAAGTATGGAAATTGAACGTGGCCGGGCGTTAAAAGATCTGTCTGAAGATTTAGGGCACGCCAGCATGGCAACAACCGATACTGTTTATGTTCAAACTGAAAATAAAAAACGGGCTGAAAGTGGTAAAAAGCGGACAGTAGTCTAGTTAATGTAATCTCTAAAATGGAAAACGAGTTAATAAAGCACACACTTTCAATAGGTTACATACGAATCATAGGAAGTTTCACCCCAATATTCTCAAACGCCCTATTTACCCGAACTCTATTATAGCTCATACTTAAGACATGACATCTTGCTCAAGTTTCAACCATTCTTTTGAGGAAATACTAAACAGATTATGCAGAATCAGAATTTATTGGTTATTTCCGCTATTGCTCCCAACAAGCCAGGTATTGTCAACGAAATCACCGAACTTATTACCTATTGCGGCTGTAATATCCAACAAAGCAAAATGAAAGCCATGGGAAATACCTTTAGTTTGGTGTTAATGGCATCTGGCGAATGGAATGCGATTGCTAAGCTAGAGCATATTTTGCCAAGTAAAGCCCCAGCCTGGGGAATGACCACCATGGTCCAGAGAACTGAAGTGCAACCGCCCAGGCCCAATAAACTACCTTATCGGGTAAAAATTGTCGCACTGGATAATCCAGGAATAACCAAAGAAGTAACCGCTTTTTTTGCAGAGCAAGATATCAATATTCGAGAAATGAGCTGTGACACTTTTGAGGCTCAACACACCAGCGCCCCAATCGTAGAAATCAAACTTACGGTTGGTGTTTCCACGGATATTTTGATTTCAACCTTGAGAGAGAATTTTGAGAAATTTTGCAGCAAGTTAAATCTTGACGCGTCTTTAGAACCAATTACTAAATAAACTCTGACTGACTAATTACCACACTAGCTGATTGAAATTTGTTCAAAACTGAACATTTAATTGAATAATCTACATTCACTCAAAAGGAAAATAGAGCCTAATGAATATCGGTGATAAAGCGCCCAAACTATCCTTACTTGCCACTGGCGATCAATCAATTGACCTGAGCAAAATCAAAAATAAAAACATCATCGTTTATTTCTACCCTAAAGATAGTACTCCCGGTTGCACTACAGAAGGTCAAAACTTTCGCGACAACTATAAAAAATTCAGCTCACTGGATACACTTATTTTTGGTGTTTCACGAGACTCAATAAAGTCACATGAACGCTTTAAAGAAAAACAGGACTTTCCTTTCGATTTAATATCCGATACTGACGAATTATTATGCAATGCGTTCGACGTGATTAAACTGAAAAAGCTTTATGGTAAAGAGTACATGGGCATCGAACGGAGTACTTTTTTGTTCGATAAAAAAGGTAAGTTAGTCAACCAATGGAGGAAAATAAAAGTTAAAGGGCACGTAGACTTAGTTTTAGAAGCCGTAGGAGATTTATAGTCAGAGATTATAGGGTTATTCTCTAAATTGTTAAAAGCTATTCTAAGAGGTAAAACATGACTAAACCAAATATTGAACCTAAAAGACTATTTGTATTAGACACTAACGTTTTAATGCATGATCCCACATCAATTTTTCGTTTTGCTGAACATGATATTTACATCCCAATGGTGGTGTTAGAAGAGCTGGATAACGGCAAAAAGGGTTTGTCCGAAGTCGCTCGCAACGTCCGTCAGGTATCCCGTTATTTTGATAAACTAATGAGCTCTACGACCGATGAACAAATTAGAAATGGAATACCGATAGGGAACTCCCCTTACCTGTCGCCTGAAGAAAGAACCAATGGCCGTTTATTTTTTCAACTGGCTGAATTTGAAATGAACGCCCTGCCCGATGGCCTGGCCAGCAGCAAAGTTGATAATACCATTGTCAGTATTGCACTAAGTCTGCAGCAAGAAGATAAAACCACTCAAGTTACATTAGTTTCCAAAGATATCAATTTACGTATCAAAGCCAAAATACTTGGAGTACACGCGGAAGATTATTTTAACGATCAGGTGATGGATGATCTGGAAAATCTATTTACCGGTCAGACCGAGTTACCCGATGATTTTTGGGCCAGCCATGATAAAGATATGCAATCATGGAAAGAAGAAGGCCGTACCTTTTACACCGTAAAAGGGCCACTGATTAAAGAATGGAATGTGAATCAATTTATTCACCTTGACGATGGTTCCGGTTTTAGTGCGATCGTTCGTGAAGTGACAGATGAACAGGCAACTATCGAACTGGCGGTTGACTATCAATCGTCCAACCATTCTATTTGGGGTATCACTGCCAGAAATACCGAACAAAGTTATGCTTTAAACCTATTAATGGATCCAAATATTGATTTTGTCACTTTACAAGGAACCGCGGGGACTGGCAAAACTCTTTTAGCTTTGGCGGCTGCATTAGAGCAAACCGTTGAAAACAAACGATATAACGAAATTATCGTCACGCGAGTCACCATACCAGTTGGTGAAGATATTGGTTTTTTACCCGGTACAGAAGAAGAAAAAATGAATCCCTGGATGGGTGCGTTTACGGATAATCTGGAAGTGCTTTCCCCTGCCCAGTCAAGCGATGATTGGGGGCGTCAAGCGACTCAGGATATTTTGCAAAAATGGTTAAAAATTCGCTCGCTAAACTTTATGCGAGGGAGAACCTTTATCAACAAATTTGTGATCATCGATGAAGCCCAAAATCTAACGCCTAAACAAATGAAAACCCTGATCACCCGAGCAGGTCCTGGTACTAAGATGGTATGTCTTGGCAATGTTGGACAGATCGATACGCCCTACTTAACGGAATCAAGTTCTGGGATCACTTATGTCGTAGATCATTTTAAAAACTGGCCTTATGGCGGTCATATGAAACTGCAGACTGGGGAGCGTTCTCGTTTGGCGGATTTTGCATCGGAAAATTTGTAAACAATATTGATTTATGCGCAGATTTTCCCGTGTTATTAATTTATTTAAGTTTATTTAACATTAAGCATTTTAATAATTTCTCTCAATAGAAAATCGGCGCTCCGAGCTATTTTAAAACTCTATTAGTTAGAATAATTCTATCTCATGGCCTTTGTCAGAATTCACTTTTGAATTTTGGTGAGTCTTTGGTCTTGGCTTGTTATCCCAGTTGGCATCATTAAATTGAAAAAAGTCTAACGCCTCTCTCAAGCTTTCAGAAAGTTTTGAAAGATCATCCGATGATATTTCCTGGCTTTTGGTACTTCTCAAAACGTCTGCATTTAACTGCACCATGTCATCAATCTCCCGATTAGCTGATTTAGCAATTTCTTGCTGTCGCTGAGATTGAAGCCCAATTTTTTCTGAGACATCGTTGATACTCTCTATCGACCCCAGAACAAGCTCAAGTTTTGTTGAGGCTTTTTTTGACGAATCAATTGTCGATAGCGACGATTGAAGGCCGGATTGCATTGAGCTACGAACGGTTGTGGTGCCATCTTGAATGTGTTTTATCATCGTTCTTACTTCATTAGTCGAAGTCGCGGTTTTTTCGGCCAACGCGCGAACTTCATCAGCGACAACTGCAAAGCCACGCCCTTGCTCGCCAGCTCGAGCGGCTTCAATGGCTGCGTTTAGTGCCAGCAAGTTAGTTTGATCGGCAATCGAATTAATCACATCAATCACGTTATTTATTTGCTCGCTATCGGAATGAAGTTGCTCAATTTGGTCCGCCGCGTTTTGCATTTGATCGCCTAATTTATTCAGGTTCGACATATTGGTATTGGACGCCTGACTAACTTCGATGGCTGAGGCATTGGCTTTATCAACGTGCTCAAAAATGAGTTCAAGGTTACCGTGAAGCTCATGAGCATTATTATTAACTTCAACAAATACTGTTGACAAGCTTTTGCCCAGTTGGTTTTGAAGAGTGGCTTTTTGAAGCATAGTCGCGTAAACATTGGTCAATTCTTCAGACATCGGTTGCAATCTTGCTGATGTTGAATATAACCGAGTTAATATGTCATCAATCATTTTCCGTTGAATATTAAATACTTTGAAAGACAGGGTAAATAAGCCAGCTCCGTTTGTATTAAGTCGCTTTTTTATATCTATTTTTTTAGCTTTAACGATATGGCTGACGTGAGCGATTAAACGTCCAAATCCCCTGTAAAGCAATCGCCTTACCTGTGTTATTGCAATCGCTATCGCAAGCAGGTTGACCGTTAATAGAACAAAAAACTGTTGTGTTGATAACGCCATAAAATAGAAAATGCCGATTAACCCGCCCAAAAGAATAAATATAGAAGGTCCCATTAAATGGATAAATGATGATTTTAACGTCAAATCATCGCCATCTAACTGTCTTAGACTAGACATATATTCATTTATCATTATTAATTCTCCCGGCTCAATATAGAAACTATTTTTAGTTTTTGGTACGGCTACGCGCACATTAAGTTTAAGCGTTAGTTAAATTATAGTTCAATTTATAAAGGTATCGATAAAATCTGTGACTAATTTGTTGCAAAAAATTCAGATGTGATGATGACTTATACAACATTTAAGCCGGTATTCTTTTTGACATTTTCTATCACAATATAAGTATGAGTTTGCGAGACTCCCGGTAATTCAGAAATCACGCCCAGTATTGCGCGATAGTGTTTCATGTTTCTTAAACAGAGTTTTAACCAATAATCAAAGCCACCGGCGACCATGTCACATTCAATCACTTCTTTAAAATCAACAATTTCCCTCTGAAATAGCTTAAAAGCGTTATTGGTACTTTTATCCAATGTCACGGTTACATAAGCAAACATATCGTAACCCAATTTTTCGGCATTTAAGTGGCCGACAAATCCGTCAATAAAACCTTCTTTTTCAAGCCGTTTAACCCTGTCTAAACAAGGGCTTGGACTTAGGTGAATTCGTTTGGACAGATCTTTGTTGGAGATCCTGGCATTTGATTGCAACTCCCTTAAGATCTGCTTGTCTATTTTGTCTAAAACATAACTCATTATTAAATGTCGCTTATTATGTATTATGCCTTATATTATAATGCAAATACTCAATATAAGGTAATTAATACCGTGCGCTCTCTCTTATAATGCGCATTAATGATTGTTAGTGATATGCAAATTAGCTGGAGATACTTAGATGTTATTCAATTACCCGCAAATACCCTGTAGTGCAACTCGTCAAAAGATCCGTGATTTTTATCGCGCAGACGAAATTAACGTTGTTAATTATCTCATTCCTCTAGCAGAAACAGGTGTCAGAGCAAGAACCCGCACTTGGGAGCGAGCCCGAAAATTAATTATTGAAATACGCCAACGACAACAAGGCAAAGGCGGTGTAGACGCCCTCCTCCAAGAATTTGCTATATCAACCGAAGAAGGCATTGTTTTGATGTGCCTTGCAGAAGCTTTGCTTAGAGTACCCGATAAAAAAACGGCGGATGATTTAATCAGGGATAAACTAAAGGATGGCGATTGGATGTCCCACGTAGGTAATAGTGGTTCGATGTTTGTTAACGCGTCGTCCTGGGGTTTATTGTTGACCGGTAAAGTGGTTAATTACCGAGATAAGAAAAAAGTTAATCAATTTGGCGCTCTAAAGCGCGTCCTTGGACGACTTGGAGAGCCAACAATTCGCCAGGCTGTAAAACGAGCGATGGAACTTTTGGGAGCCCAATTCGTTATGGGCGTTAACATCAATAAGGCGTTAAAGCGAGCCAAACCAGCTGAGAAAAAGGGTTATACCTATTCCTATGATATGTTAGGTGAAGGCGCAAGAACGATGGCAGATGCCGATCGATATTTTAATACTTACCTCAAAGCGATAGAAGAAATTGGCGCTGTTGCTAAAGGTCGCGGACCAAGAAAAAGCCCAGGTGTTTCCATCAAGCTATCTTCCATACATCCCCGCTATGAGTTTTCGCATTATCAACGGGTTCAAAATGAACTGATCCCACGCTTAAAAAGTTTAGCTCTGGCGGCCAAGAAAAACGACATTAGTTTAATGGTTGATGCAGAAGAAGCGGATCGTTTAGACATTTCTCTGGATGTGATTAAAACCCTATTTACAGATCCTGACTTAGCCGATTGGGAAGGGTTTGGAATGGTTGTTCAGGCTTATCAAAAACGCGCTATTTTTGTCATCGACTGGATTTCGGAAATAACTAAGGCAGCCGGTAAAAGCATGATGGTTCGTTTAGTTAAAGGGGCCTATTGGGATAGCGAAATAAAAGAAACTCAAGCAGAAGGATATGAAGACTTTCCAGTTTTTACTCGTAAACATTCCTCAGATGTCTGTTACCAGGCGTGTGCCAAGAAATTATTAAACTCGAGGGCTACAATATATCCTCAGTTTGCCTCCCATAATGCCTATACCGTTGCTACTATTTTAGAAATTGATCGAGAGACAGAATTCTACACTAACGCAGGCGAGAAACACGAAGGATTTGAGTTTCAGCGATTACATGGAATGGGTGAATCCCTGTTTGATCAAATATTGCAAGGTGAAAAAGTCCCCTGCCGAATATATGCGCCGGTGGGCAGTCATGTTGATCTACTTGCCTATTTAGTCAGACGTTTATTGGAGAATGGGGCTAACTCTTCATTTGTGAACAATATTGTCGATGAAAAAGTGCCGGTAGAAACTTTGTTAACTGATCCACTCGAGGAAATAATCCGAACTAGAAATAAACGAAATCCGCAAATTTCAAAACCCAATGAGCTCTTTGGCGAATCTCGCCAGAATTCGAAAGGTGTTGATCTAACGGATATTAATTATTTAAGAAACATGCAACTTAACTTAGAAAACTGGCAACGCGCCAATCAACTTCATCCAATCGAAGAAGGAACAAGCGAGTCACAAATACAAATTATCAATCCGGCAAATCACGAAAATTTGCTGGCCTCAATTGAAAAGGATAGTCCGGAATCTATGCTGGAAAAACTTGAAGGCGCGGAAACCGCATTTTCAAACTGGTCTAATATGGGGGTTAATCAAAGAGCAGAATTCTTATTTAAACTTGCTGACAACCTTGAATTGTATCAGGATGAACTGATTGCAATTTGTATTAAAGAGGCTGGAAAAACGCCTGCAGACAGCGTTGCCGAAGTCCGTGAGGCAGTTGATTTTTGTCGCTATTATGCTGCCAATGCGACTCAGTTGATGGCCAATAACGCTATCGTGCCTCGGGGTGTTGTGTTGTGTATTAGCCCTTGGAACTTTCCATTGGCGATATATTTAGGCCAGATAGTCGCTGCGTTAGTTTGCGGAAATACGGTGATAGCAAAACCGGCTGAGCAAACGCTTTTAATAGCCCAACGAGCTTTAGAGTTAATGCGCCAGTCTGGTTTACCCTATGGCGTTGTCTCCATCGTTAAAGCTTATGGTCCAGAAGTTGGCGAAGTATTAGTGCCAGATGATCGCATTAAAGCAGTAATGTTCACCGGCTCCACTCAAGTTGGCAATTGGCTTGCTAATACGTTAGCGCTGCGAGGTGGTGATCCTATCCCGCTGATTGCAGAAACTGGCGGACAAAACTGCATGATCGTCGATTCTACCGCGCTGCCTGAACAAGTCGTTGATGATGTTGTTTCATCAGGTTTTCAAAGCGCCGGTCAAAGATGTTCTGCGCTTCGAGTACTATTCTTACAGGAAGAAATAGCCGACACTGTTATTGAGATGACGATAGGCGCGATGAAAGAATTAACAGTCGGTGATCCCTCATTACTTAGCACCGATGTTGGACCGGTGATAGATCAAAAAGCGCTCGCTCGACTAGAAGACCATGCCGAAGCAATGAAAAGTTCAGCCAAATTGCTTTACCAATGTGAGCTAGGCAAAACAGCTTCACCTGCGGGAACTTATTTTGCCCCAAGACTGTATGAAATAAAAGATCTGTCCATTTTAAAATCTGAAGTGTTTGGTCCTTGCGTACATATAATTCGTTATAAAAATAATGAGCTAGATACAGTGCTAAAAGCAATCAGCGATACTCAGTTTGGGTTGACCATGGGTATTCATTCGAGAATAAAAGAAAAAACTGAATACGTAGCGGCTCGCTCACCAGCGGGTAATGTTTACGTTAATCGGAATATTATAGGAGCAGTTGTGGGTGTACAGCCATTTGGCGGTCGAGGACTCTCTGGTACAGGCCCTAAAGCTGGTGGTCCCAACTATTTGTCACGACTGGTCAAAGATAAAGAGAAAGAAAAAGAACAGCAAATTAATCTCTCCCCTTCCCAAATGGCCTATAAAGAATCCCAAGCCACCGCAGTTGATGATGCGCATTCAAGCATAGATTTTTTGCAGAAAAAAAGCATTTTAAATGCAGCAGCCGAGTGGCGCTATGAACCTTCGGCCAATCGAATATCCGTTGCACGCCAGTTATTAGCCAAAATAGCCAACAATGAAATTCTTCTTGAAGAGTTTGGCCTGCAAGATGACGCAATTTTTGGTATTCGTCAATTATTGTGGCATATTGAAAACAAACTGGATTTACCAAGACAACTGCCGGGGCCAACCGGAGAATCTAACGAATTATTTTACGAACCAAGGGGACTGTTACTCAGCTTTTTTGACAAACAAACAACCTTGGAAAATTGGCTGGCCTCTGCCCTTACCGCGATTTCTGCTGGCAACACCTTAGTTGTCATAGTGGAAGATCCGGCATGCTCGGTCATTACCAGAGTCATAGAAGATGCATTAGCTGATATAGGAATTAGTGATTCGTTATTTCATGTTACTGCTGTAGGTGAACTTCAATCACTGCTGCAACACCCTCGAATAGCTGGCGCTATTTTGGATCCTGCAAGTGACTGGCAAAGTTATTTTTCCCAGCAGCTAGCAAAACGAAACGGTGCAATACTGCCGCTAATTTGTGAATACGATATAGAAAGACTTTTCTACCGAATGGTTACAGAAAAAACAGTCAGTATTGATACGACAGCTGCCGGTGGAAATACTTCATTAATGACAATGGCATTAGAGGAAATTGAAGAACCATTTATATTTATTTAACTTGTATCACAAGCTAACGAGTACTCCTGGATAAAGGGTCTGACTAAACACTCGATTCGGACCGGCTGCGGTTAGCGCTCTTGGCTTGTTTTTACCGTTTCGAGGTTTCGCTTTCTCTCGGTGCTTTAACTAGAATGTCTTTAGGAGCATTATCGTATTTCGACAGAAACTCTTGAACGTCAGGTCGTCGATTTTCATAAACTTCTACCGATTTACTAATAATATCGATCAAATCACTTAAGGGATCGTGACCAGATTCGTCTAACGTAAGTAAAAGATGCTCAATTAACTCAAGAGCTTCGGTATAATCATCTTCAGTTTGAATATGTAATAGTCGATTGGATGCCTTTGCAAAACCTTTAAAAGATTCTGTTACTTCTTTAACTGCTAAATTCATGTCAATTCACCTCGTCGATATCTTTCACATAACTTGTTATACTCAGCATCATTTGAAAAATCCTTAGTAGCTTCCACAAATGGCTTTTTTATCAATACGTGCAAGTATTATCGCTATCGAATTTAGTTCACAATATGTGAACTAAAGCAACTTTCAATCAAGTTCACAAGTAGTGAACTTGATTGAAAGTTGCTAGTCTCGTATAAGGGGTTTAGTGCCCATCCCCTCGAAATTAACCTTAGAATAAAAAATAATGAATTTGCCTCTTTTGAGGGCAAGGAACACATGTAAATCAACTGATTTACTTTTGGGTCTTTAACACTGAATTCTGAATGATGTGTTTTCCTTAGACACAAGCTCTGTCGCGACAACAAACTCACTGTTTAATGCTTGATATTGAGCATCAGTTAAACCTGGCCAGGTTTGTTTGCCAAGTTCCGTCAATGGTCCTGATTCGAGCATATGAGACTTAAGCTGCTCGCAAGCTTTGTCATTCATGTTTTTAGCACGTCCCTCCAAAGTAGTCACAAAATAGAGCTTGCCTTCAGCTTCCTTTACTCTAAACCCTTGAATTTCGAAAGGACTTTTACCAACATTCTTATCTTTCAGTTTCTGGGTCAACAGGAATGCACCGAGTTCTAGTTGCATTTTTCCAATATCATATTTTGAAGCAGGTGCTTTCTTGAGCTCGTCAAGAACGCCTGCATTGGCGCTGATTGTAAATGTTGTCAAACAAATTAGAGTAATTTCTTTAATCATGGTTCCTCCTATTGGAACTTGGTTCTATGATGATGAATTATACGAAATAAAACTGAAAGAAAGCTTAACGAGTTTTCTTCAATACTGCTCTATGATCTCCAAAATTTGTCCATTAAGTGATACCTTAGCCTTAACGGTGTTTTTAATTACTCCACCAAAAGCATTTTTACCACGAAAGATTGTCTGGACTATTAAGTATTTGCCCTTATCCCAATAAACAGTCTTTGCGTGTTCATAGCTATCTGGATCGTTCATCGCTTCTTTAACAACTTTTTCTAGATTGTTGTGAACGCCATCCCATGCGCTAAATTGACGCTCTATTTTTTTCTTTCGCTCCTGGGCAGCGAGCCGTTTTTGTTTCTCTTCTTCGATCTTAGTGGAGTAAAATACGACTTTTTTCTTATACATGGAATTATTTGGTTCTAGCTTCACAAGCTGTTGATAGCGGCTGAGATTATTTTCAAATTTCTGAGAGGGAATGCTTTTGAGTTCGCTAAGCAATTCTTTTATTTTTTCTGCTTTCGCTATTTTCGAAAGTTCATTTTTTGCTTCAGCATTAAGTTTATTTAACTCTTTGTCAGCGGCAACAAGGTATTTGTTTGATTTATTTAGAACCGATTGAAAGTCTCTTCTGCTAAAAGCCTCTTTTACCGATAGGACAATTGCCTGTTTATTTTCTTTAAACTCATCAATTATTTTTTGCTTGGCAATTTTTTATTGTGTAGCTTGTTCTTCTGCTCTTTTCTCTGCTGCTATTTGACGTTCTTCATTTTGTTCATGGTTTACAACAATAACGAAGCCGATCAATAACACGGAAATCAGAATTGTCCTTACTTTAGATGGTATCTGCTTGTTTGTCTTCTGAAAAGCAAAACTCCTGATTGGAGGCATTAACAAGGCGCCACAACCAAACAATGACAGTCCAGCTATTGGTGATGAGAATAGCATTACCAGCCCTAGCAAGAGAAAGGAGGCACCGAATAACCAGTTTAGGATTAAATAAATGTATTTCATTTTCACTTCGTCCTTGTTTTCTATTGTTTTATGGCCAAGAGGCTTATTTACAGTAGTTGAAGAGTTGTTTTAACACCTTGCGCAGGGCTTATGGCTTTTAGGAAGAGCTGTCAAAAGCATCAACCCATGTTCGGTCAAACCGCTTTGTAAAAGTTGGGTCATCAACGTAAGGTGAGAAATTTCTATATTTCATTGATTTTGTGAGTGTATCATTTCTATTTTTATCACCTATTTGGCGTAAAATATGAATTGCATCGTGATAATCTGCATCTCGACGCCAAGCACCGCTTAGTTTCATTCCAAGCAACTCATGCCAACTTGCTGTGAAAACCACTAAATTTGGGTGATTAAAAACCGTCTTATTACTCTTTGTTTGTAATCCAAAAAAAGATACCCCATCGTTAAGCCAGGCATGCTTTCCTTCCGGCAAATCTTGTTCAGCCGCTACTTGGTTGACCAAGTTTTCTATTAGCTGCTTGTCTTTCTGAGGAATAATGACATCGATATCTCTTGTCATGTGTCGACTACCAAAGATCGAAACGCTGATTACACCGCCCGCAGCGACAAGTTCTACTCGCTTGTTTTTCTCCTTAAGTAGCTCTGCTAACCGTTTTAAAGCCTTTTCAATGACGAGCTTCGAAAGTGAGCCATTTCCGGCATCATAATATTTCTTTGACATTTAATTCCCTTAAATAAAAAACATAAAATTACTAACAACGAATAAATTTCGCTTCTGAAATGCATCGCAGTACTGCTCATCTTCCAGCAGTCTATCACTCTGTAATTTTACAGGCTTACTTAATGAGCCTATTTTTTTGCACCATTGAGGCGGCCTCTGCGATTCATTATGCGGCGGAGAATTGAGTACTTCAGCTAATCGTTCCAATATACTTGCTTTAAGAGCGATGCGTAATTTATCAGTATCATTCGGTTGTGGTACTGATTGGCACTCAAACCCCTCTCTATACCAGTCAAGAATCAAATCTGAAAAAGCAATTTCATTACCGGCTAGAATATGACTAGCCATTTCATCAAGCATTTTGCCCGCTTCTAATTGCTTGTTGTGCTGGATATCAAAACTTTCTCGAATAATTTCGGGGTGTCTAACGGCAATTTTAATTAGCGCGCGAGCCGAACCTGAAGGTGTTCTTCTGTTTTGCTCCCACTCTTGCAATGTTCGTACAGATATATGTAGTGCTTGCGCAAATTCAACCTGTGATAATCCAGCTTGAGAACGAGCATCATTAATTTCAGTATTCATATTCAAACCTCCCAAATAAAGCACACGTCAAATTATACGTCAATGACGTATCTCATAACAACTAATTTTTACTTTTACATTGTGTCAAAAAACGACCGTTATATGAGGCATCAAACGGCCGCGACATATGCAGCATTGAATCAATGGATTTATGTCTCACAATCCGGTCTCACTTTGTTACTTGAGCTGGTTGGTTGGCTGAAATCGTTGAATGTAAAGTGCAAGTTAGGTTATAAATGAGCTTACCTAACTTGCACTTTTTGCTGTTTTTTTAGGGATAACTACAAATTAGCATACCTCTTTGTATTTAAGCCTATTTTGCATTTATTGGTGAAATGACTCGCAACAGTGTTTGGAGGGGATGCGATAACCCCCAACTAGAGTTCGGTATGGACTTTTTGGCGACCAGCACCCTTTCTTCAATTGAGGTTAAGCCGCCAACGCCAATAGCCGTAGCGGATTTGCGTACACGATTGAGTTTAAGGGGTCGTGATTGCTTCTATCTTTTCCATATTAATAAGCTCTGATTCAAATCGTATTAAATACAAGATTTTCCTAGTTGTGTTCTTTGTGCAGTAACCGATAAAGCGCAGGTAACACCACCAACGTCAACAACGTCGATGAAATGATTCCACCGATCACCACCGACGCTAAAGGTCGTTGAACTTCGGAGCCGATACCAGTATTCAGCGCCATAGGAATAAAACCTAGCGAAGCCACTAACGCAGTTGTTAATACCGGACGCAATCGAGTGAGTGCTCCCTGAATAATCGCATCATCTAAACTCAATCCATCTCGACGTAAATCACGAATAAAAGCGACCATAACCAAACCGTTTAATATGGCAATACCTGAAAGCGCTATAAACCCGACAGCAGCTGAGATGGAAAATGGGATGTCACGTATTATCAACGCCAACACACCTCCGGTTAAGGCGAGCGGTACGCCAGAAAAAATAACCATGGCATCTTTTATTGAGCCCAAGGCCAAAAGCAACAAACCAATAATCAAAAAAAGTGTAATGGGAACAACAATAGATAGTCGCTGCGAAGCTGATTGTAACTTTTGATAGGTGCCGCCATATTCAATCCAGTAACCGGCTGGAATTTCGACCGTTTGGGAAACTGCCTTTTGAACATCTTTTACGAAACTTCCAAGATCTCGACCGCGCACATTAGCAGTTACGACAACACGGCGTTTACCATTTTCTCGATAAACCTGGTTATATCCCATGACCAACTCTAAATCGGCTAATTCTTCAAGAGGCACATAGTCGCCTTGAGACCGTTGAATCGGTAACTTGGCTAAACCATCGACATCAGTGCGCAAATACTCGGGCAGCCTGACGACAATATCGGTGCGCCTATCTCCCTCATAAAATTGTCCTGCAACCGTTCCGCCTAGAGCGACTGCCAACTGCTCCTGAATTTCTTTAATTGAAATCCCGAACTGAGGCAAAACATCCCGTTTCGGTTTGATTGTCAATATTGGCAAGCCAGTCGTTTGCTCGACGGCAATATCAGCAATACCATCAATATTCTCAATAGCTTTTTCTACTTCGTCGCCGAGCGTAATTAAACTATCAAAATCATCACCAAATACTTTTATGGCTAATTCAGCTCTCACACCAGCGAGTAGTTCATTAAATCGCATTTGAATTGGCTGTAAAAACTCGTAGCGATTACCCGGCATTGGCTCAACCAATGCGGCAAGTTCATTGACAAACTGTTCTTTGGGTTTGTTTGGATCTGGCCACGCTTCTCTAGGTTTTAACATAATAAAATTATCGGCAACACTTGGCGGGACAGCATCGGTTGCGACTTCCGCAGTACCAATTTTTGCAAAGACTCGTTCGACTTCCGGCAAATCTTTGATCTTGGCTTCTAACGACTCCTGCAATTGAATCGCCTGCTCAAGAGATGTCCCCGGGATTCGCAATGCGTGCATCGCGATATCCCCTTCATCCAGATTGGGTACAAACTCACTGCCCAACTTGGTGGCCGCATAGCTACACACAATCAAAAATATCATCGCTGCACTGACCACCAACCAACGTCCTTTGATTGCAAACCGCAATATCGGTTGGTAAATGGTCCGCATCGACTTCATCACAACATTTTCTTTTTCGATAATCGGTTTTTTAAAGATCAATGCAATACAGGCGGGTACAAAAGTGATCGATAACACCATCGCACTGAGCAAAGCAATCACTACAGTGATCGCCATTGGATGAAACATTTTTCCTTCCACCCCGGAGAGAGCAAAAATAGGCAGATAAACCACGGTGATAATAAACACGCCAAACAATGCTGGCCGAATAACTTCTTTGGTGGCTTGGAAAACCACATCAAAACGCTCCCTTAGTGGCAGAACCCCGCTACGTCCTGCGATACTTAATTGACGCAAGCAATTTTCAACGATGATAATCGCACCATCAACAATCAAACCAAAGTCTAATGCACCCAGGCTCATGAGATTTGCACTGACTTTTGTTTGAACCATGCCAGTGATTGTCATTAACATAGCAATGGGGATCACCGCTGCTGTCAATAAAGCTGCTTTAACATTGCCTAAAAATAAAAACAAAATTACGATGACTAATAACGCGCCTTCAAGCAAATTTGTTTGTACTGTTTGTAATGTTTTATCAACCAGGGTGGTTCGATCATAAACAGCGGTAACAGTGATCCCTTGAGGAAGACTTGCCTTAATTTCTTCGAGCTTTTGGCCAACCGCTTTGGCGACGGTACGACTATTTTCGCCGATAAGCATAAACACCGTACTCATCACCACTTCTCGGCCATTTTGAGTAGCGGCGCCTGAGCGTAGTTCTTTGCCTTCACTAATCTTAGCGACATCTTTTAGGAGGATAGGTAGCCCATCTTTTTCTGTCACCGGAATATTGGCTAAAGCATCAAGATTCTCAGCTTGACCAGGTACTCGCATTAACCACTGGGAGCCATTATGTTCGATAAAACCAACGCCGCGATTTTCATTATTTGCCGCAATTGCTGTTATGAGATCGCCCTGAGTAATTCCGAAAGCTAACAAATTAGCCGGTTCTAATTCCACCAGGATCTCTCGTTTAAAACCACCAATTGGATTAACTTCAACAACCCCGGGCACTCGCAATAATTGTGGTCTGATGATCCAGTCATGCACTGTCCGAAGGTCAGTTGGCGTAATAACTGAGCCGTCGACATTTAGCGAACCCGGTTCGGCGTCTACCGTAAACATAAATATTTCACCGAGCCCAGTCGTTATTGGCCCTAAGGCAGGCTCAAGTTGTGAAGGCAAGTTACTTTTTGCATTAGTTAATCTTTCGTTGACCAGTTGCCTGGCAAAATAAATATCGGTGCCATCTTTAAAAATCACAGTAACCTGAGATAATCCATAACGTGAGACTGAACGGGTGTGTTCCAAATTTGGAATACCTGCCATGGCATTTTCAACCGGATAACTCACTCTTTGCTCTACTTCAAGTGGGGTATATCCTGGCGCTTCAGTATTAATAACCACTTGAGTATTGGTAATGTCGGGTACGGCATCGATAGGCAACTTAGTAAAATTCCAAAGACCAAGCGCACAAAGTATTGCGATGCCAATAAGAACCATAAATCGACGCTGGATGGACGAACGTATTATATATTCAAGCATGTTTGTTTCTCATATGAGTCGATTAAGGTGTCAATTAGTCTGTCGATTAATGATCGTGTGACGCGCCAGATTTTTCGATATCGGCTTTGATAATGTAGCTGTTTGCGGACACGTACTCTGTGCCAGGTTTAAGACCGCCAAGCACCTCGACCCAGTCACCGGCGACTCTACCGAGTTCTAACATTCTGACTTCATATTCATTGCCAATTTTCGCAAACACAACCGTGAAATCCCTAAAAGCTTGTAGTCCTGCACGTTTAACCGCTATTGGAACCTGATACTCGGCGACTTCAATGTTCGCCTTCACAAAAGTACCGGCCACAAGATTTCCATCTTGATTATTTAATTCAGCTCTGACGATAATCGACTGATTAGCTTGAACCGCTGTGTCGATCTGCGTGATCACACCTGAAACAGGGTTATCATCCCCCTTAATTGACAACCACACGCTCGCGCCGAGTTTAATACGCTGACGATCGCTAGGAAAAACTGCCAATTCACTGAGCAACCGACTATTATCGGTCAGGGCTAATAAAATTCTGCCATTGGTCTGCTCACCAGGATTAGCGTTACGCTGTGTGATCACACCATCAATTGATGCAGTGACGGTATAGGGTTTTAGACTTTCATTACTTTCTATGGTCAGTAAAGGGTCGCCTTTTTTAACTGCTTGCCCCAAGCTAACATCCATTTTTTTAATAGTTCCTTCAAAACGTGCGGTCACATTGAGGTTTTGTTCAGGATGAGTCGTTAACTTTCCAAAAGCAGAAATCATTTCTTTAAGGATTTGTGGCCCGGCAATCGAAGTGCCAATTTCTAACGCTTCGGCAACGGCACTTTCTATGGACGTGCGTCCTTCAAAATTATCGTATTGCCATCGGTATGATTTACTCTGATATTTTGCATCTATGGTGACTACGAATGAATGCGGTTCATAGATAACCATGTCGCCCCTTAAAAAATCGTTTTGTGGTGCAAATTTAATGTGATCTTCTGCGCCACCTAAACGAGTCAGGGTGATTTTTAACTCGACCTCTGTGGGATTTAACATTTGACCTTTGTTGGAAACCCAAACTCTAAACTCGGGTGGCACACCAGTTTCGAAAATCGCCAGCTCAAGAACGAAGTCGCCGTCTTTTAATAAGCGCCCACGGTGCGGTCCTTTTTCTGGTGGCTTTTCCGCCTGTTCACTATTTGAACTTTCAAAGGAAAAGGAGGGATTGCTCGTAGCAATCAACGCGCCAACCATCAGAGCCAATCCAATTGTATGTATTAGTTTCTTCATTGTTTTTCTCGTTAAATAATCGGTCTTAATTAAAAAGGTGAGGTGATCTGAGAACCGGTTAGACGTTCGATTTCCAGTTTTTTAAGATGAGCTGTCAGACTGGCATCTAACAATGCCGATTGGGCATCGAGCAATTCATTTTGTACTGTCAACCATTCAAGGTAGCTGTATTTGCCAAGTTGGTAAGCTTTGTGAGTTTCAGTTAAAGCTTTTTCGAGTTTAGGAATGATCTCATTCTTAAACATGTCACCTAAATGAAGGCTATGCTGCAATTGCTGATAAACAATAAACAGAGTCGTTTCAATGCGAATACGTAATGCGTCGGCTTCTGACTGATTTTGTGAAAGCTTTGCTTTAACTTCTGCAATTCGGCCTTGATTACGATTACTACCACCAAAAGGAATGGATATACCGGCGACGATACCAAAATCGTCGGTTCTCTCATAACGCCGTACACCGGTTGTAAATTTCCATTGTGGATTACGTTCTTCTTGCGCGAGCATCAATTGCGCCTCGGTCACTCGGTCAACCGATAAATATTGGCTCAAATTCGGATTGTTTTTGATTTGAGTTTTCAACGAATGGAAACTCATAACATTAGGCCTATCAACGAGCGAACCGGATATTGATCTAAAAGTTGGTTGGGTACTGCCCCATTGGGAAGCGAGCTGACGGATTGACGATTCGAGTTCATGTTTTACATCATCTAACACGAGTCGACGTTTAGCTAACTCAGCTTCCGCGCGATACAATTCTGCGAGTGGTGTTTTGCCTATTTTCACTCGATTATTTATTTCCTTAACAGTTGATTTTGCAAGAGCAATCGCGCGACTCGCAATAACCGCACTTTCTTGATAAGAAAGCGCTGTCAAAAAATAACGGGCAGTTTGAGTGGCACTATCCAATTGTTTGATTGTCTTTTTGCTTTCAATTAAATTTATTCCTTTACTGGCGACTTGCACCCTTTCATCTTTGAGGTTTTGATCCAATATCCAAGCAACACTTAATGTCGTTTGGGCACTATCAAAACCACTAAAACCTCCACTACCTAAAGTATCTTCAATGGTTAAACTCACCTCGGGTTTCGGTGATAGAGCGGCCTGAATCTTCCGTCCCTCCTGTGCTTCAAGTTGATATTGAAATGTTTGTAATTCAGGATTGTGATTAAAGGTTCGTTGTATTGCGTCTGTTAATGTCAAAGTTTGCGAAGGTTCTTCCTCTGCAGCCATTACCAAAGGAGATCCCATCGTCACGCCCCCCCAAAATAGTAAGAAGATCCTCAACACATAAGTTGAAAACCGACTAAGTATCGGTTTTTTGAATGTGAGGATACGGTTTGTTATTAACATAAATATTGCCTAATGAGAAAGAGTGTATTCGATGGTGTGATGAAAAATATCGACTGACAGCGCGCAAAAGACTGACATGGTCGCTGCAACAAAAATAATCACAAAAATTGGAAAGGCTTTTGATTTTTGGTCACTCAATAAGTAACTGATCCTTTCTTCAATATTATCGTTGCCATAATAGCAAACTGCGTTAGCATCCAGTACGTTCTTAAAAGGCTTAACGGCTAATCGTCTTACTTTTAACAAAGTCAAAGCAATTAGCGATTTGTCTGAAATTTCACCACTCACCGCAAGATCAGCACACTGCTCCATGACAAGCGACATTAGTTGATTCAATTTCTGAGAAATCGCCTTCGGAAAAAAAGCAGTGAACAATTGAAAAAACCATTTTTTCAAAGGATCAGCGCGTCTTGCATGTTCTTTTTCATGTAACTGCAAAATCCTATATTCTTCTGGAGTGATCTGGTGACGTAGCGCTGTAGTAATATAGCATCGAGGTGATAGCCAGCCAGCGGTGAAAGCCGTTGCAGCGTCCGCTTCAAGTTGGTAAAACCCATTTTCGTCTCGCTCCGTTAACCCATGGAGTAATTTAATTTTACGATTATGGATCCCTAAACTGTAAAGTTTTCGAGCGAACAAAATACTGATGTAGATGACAGGCACAATCATTGATAGACCATGCCAGCTTGTAAACGTAAACTCTTGAGCATGATGCCAATGTAATAAATCAAAAGCCTTAGGAAAAGGAGAATATGGGCTACCTGAAAGAATTGCCAGACTCGCCGTCAGAAAACCAAACAGCCAGGGTGATAAGGCAACAAACCACAAAACCCGACGACGTGATAACAATGAGTAATGGTTCAGCTTCTCTGACTGCCATTTGACAATAATACTCAGCATAAAAATGATGAAGATCACACTGAAAACCATGATGGAAAGCAGATTAAATAAAATGGCAACTTTGCCAAAAATCATACTTTTTCTTCCAAAGAAATGGTTGAACGATAGTCCTGGATCAATTTTTCAAGCCGGTCTAGTTGTTCTTCATTGAGTTCGGTCGAGAGTGATACAAAAGTGGCCAAAATGCTATCTTCATCGCCCAATGTGAAATCATGAGTCACGTCTTTTATTAATTCACCAATAAAGGCTTTGCGCGGTTTTGCAGCTCGGTATTGAAAGGCATGACCTTCCTTATCTCGTTTCAAAAGACCTTTTTTAAATAGGCGGTCCAGTGTGCTCTGAATCGTATTGAGTGTTCCACCCCGACTTTTCTCAAAATGAGCGTGCACCTGTTTCGCATCAGCTGTTTTTTCGGTCCAAAAGTACTTCAATACTATTTTTTCAAGTTCGCCTAACTGCATTTCTAGATTTACCGATCAGTTATGTAATTAAAAGCGATAGTCACATATATAAAACCGATGGTCAATCGGTTTTATTGCGCTCGCTACTTTATTTACTGCTGCGATGTAATGTTCGCGCCATTTATGGGTAAGTCCTTTCCAACAATCATCTCCAATTTGCAGGATCGAGCCTAAGCTTTGCTATGAAAGCCCTAACTCACCCCAATAATCTCACCATCCTCAGTCAACCTGACCCGTTGCGCCGCAGGCTCCTTCGGCAATCCCGGCATACGCATAATGCTACCAGTCAACACCACTAAAAACCCGGCTCCCGCATTGACCTGAATATTTTTAACCGTCACTTGAAAATCTCTTGGTCTTCCATGTAAACGAGGATCATCCGACAATGAGCTAGGCGCTTTAGCGATACAGATAGGTAAATGATTGAGCTTCAGCTTTTTAACGTGCAGCAAATCTTTTTCCGCTTCTTTGGTATATGCCACATCTTTTGCACCATACATTGAAAGACAAACCTTTTTAACTTTTTCAACGACCCCATCACTTAGGTCGTAAAGTGGAATAAAGGGTTTACTTTGTGCAGCTGCTAATTTTACTTTTTTCGCCAGCTCAATCGCCCCCTCACCGCCTTTAGTAAAATGATTGCTTTCTGCAAATAATATTCCTTTTGCTTCAACATGTTTTTGAATTATGGCTATTTCTTCATCGCTATCATCGCCAAAACGATTAAGTGCAACCACCGGCACTTTATTAAAAAGCTGAACACTTTCTATATGTTTATCCAGATTTACCAGACCTTTGGTGACGAAATTGGTATTGGTTTCGGTTAACTGGCTTTTATCCATTCCGCCGTGCATTTTAAGCGCTCTAACGGTTGTCACTAAAACCACCGCAACTGGATCGAGTTCAGCGATTCTACATTTGATATCAAAGAATTTTTCCGCGCCCAAATCAAAGCCAAATCCCGCTTCGGTAATCGCCCATTCTGCATGATGCATGGCCATTTTAGTTGCAATGACACTATTACAGCCATGAGCAATGTTGGCGAAGGGCCCGCCGTGAATAAAGGTTGGTGTACCTTCTAATGTTTGTACCAAGTTTGGATGCATGGCATCTCTTAGCAAAGCAAGTAATGCTCCGGTAATGTTTAAAGATTCAACAAAAATTGGTTGGTCATCGTAGCTGTATCCTACCAGTGTTCGATTCAGGCGTGTTTCCAAATCTTCAAAGGATTCTGCCAAACATAACATCGCCATAATTTCCGATGCCGCTGTTATATCAAATCCCCCTTCTCTTGGTATTCCCTGCATTTTTCCGCCGAGCCCCAGTACTATTTTTCGCAAACTGCGGTCATTCATGTCCATTACCCGACGCCAGACGATTTGTCGCGGGTCTAGATTAAGTGGATTGCCTTGATAAACATGATTATCGATGGCCGCTGAAATCAAGTTGTTAGCGCTGGTGATCGCATGAAAATCCCCGGTAAAATGAAGATTTATTCGGTCAACTGGAATTGCTTGAGAATATCCACCTCCGGTTGCACCACCTTTCATTCCCAAGCACGGGCCCAAAGATGGCTCTCTAAGCGCCAGGCAGACAGACTCTCCTAGCTGGGTAAATGCTTGTCCCAGTCCAATCGTTGTGGTGGTTTTACCTTCACCTGCCGGGGTTGGAGTGGTTGCCGAAACCAGTATAAGATTGCTTTGAGTGATTTTTTTTGGTTCTTTTAGGGCATCGATGTGGATTTTGGTAATTAAATTGCCGTATGACATTCTATAGTCTTCATCTATTGCCAATTTATCGGCAATTTTGGAAATTGGTTCAGGTGTGATTTGCTTAACAATATCGCTATCTGTTGGCATTTTCATGAAGAATTACTCATTTATTGGATTAGTATGATGATCCAAAAATATATGGACCATTGAAAAGGGACTAATTTGGAGATTAATGGGTTTTAATTCATATATTATGATTTATATTGATTTAGAGCAAATCAGCTTAAAAGATCTTTGGCAAAATGATTTGTGTAATGATGTTAAACGGGTGTTCGGTACAAAAAATTTACTTCGAGGGACTGTTATGGGCAAAGATATTGACGAGCGTGAATATTCCGCAAGCGATTATGACCAATTCAATCGACGAATTCACGATCAGGTGGATATTCTCAAGGAGGTGCTTAACGGGCCCGATTTTGGTAAGGGCCCCCTCTGTATTGGCGCTGAACTTGAAGTCTACTTAATCGATGAAAAGTCCGAAGTAAGCCCGGTTAATCTACTACTACTAGAAATGCTTCAAGATGAGCAATTTCAAACCGAGCTGAATAAATTTAATTTGGAACTCAACCTTTCCCCGGTAAAAGCGGCTGGTCGGCCATTTAGTGAACTCACTAAGGAAATGTTAAACAAATTTAATATCCTGTGGAAGGTTGCCGCAGAGATCAAGACCCGTCCATTAGCGATTGGCATTTTGCCAACTCTGAAGCAAGACGATCTTAGTCATAAAAATATGACCGATATTGACCGGTATCGAGTACTAGCCAGAGAATTGCTTCGCCATCGCGGTGAATCCTTCCATATCAAAATTGACGGCGATGAATCGGTTGACTTTAAAACATCGGAAGTGTGCGTTGAAGGCGCTAACACCTCATTTCAAGTACATTTAATGACCAAGCCAGAAAAATTTGTAAACAGCTTTAACGCGGCACAACTGACTTTGCCAATGGCATTAGGGGTATCAGCCAATTCTGGGCTGTTGTTAAATAAATGCCTATGGGATGAGACTCGAGTTGTTCTGTTTAAACAATCTATCGATAATCGAATGCCTGATGCGTCTGGTTGGCGGCAACCATCGCGGGTTACTTTTGGTCACGGTTGGCTTAGAAAAAGCGGTTGGGAACTATTTTCAGAAACCGTAAACCTTTACCAGCCTATCTTTCCGGAAATTTTTGACAGCGAAGACCTCGAGCCGGGACAACTGCCTGAATTAGCAGAACTTAATCTGCATATGGGAACGACCTGGCCGTGGAATCGCGCAGTTTATTGTAATAAAGGAAACGGTCATATGCGAATTGAGTTTCGCGCCTTACCGGCTGGTCCTACCGCGTTGGATATGGCTGCTAACGCCGCATTTTCAATCGGAATGGCGGTTGGATTGGAGGAGAAAATTGATGAATATATGGCAAGAATTCCGTTTCGTTTTGCTGAGTATAATTTTTATCGAGCGGCTAAAAGCGGTTTAAATGCGACCATACTCTGGCCACAAAAATACCAGAACAAACCGGTTGAAGTGCCAATCTGCAATGTGATCGATGAAATGTTACAAGTGGCTAGTGATGGACTAAGTGCACTTGATATTGAACTGACTGAAAGAGATAAATATTTGGGTATCATTCAAAGACGACTTTCAAAAAATGTTAACGGAGCCAGTTGGACCAAAAACACAGTAAGGCACTTACGTAAAAGTATGAATAATGATCAGGCTTGCTCAGTGATGCTCGATCGTTATTTTGACAATCAAATGTGCGGTCAACCAGTCAGTGAATGGGAGCAATGCTGGAAATGAGTTATTTAAACTCAAAAATCAGTTACTACGATGATGAATTTCGAAATGAGATCCCGGAAAAACTGTTGGATTTTTTGCGAATGCTCGACGGCTTAACCGTTATCGATATTAAAGGGCGAGATCAACAAAGATGCCGTGTTGTAACAACCTTAATTCACGGCAACGAACCCTCTGGAATTATCGCTTGCCATTTATGGCTTAAAGGTATGATTACTCCTGCGACCAATCTGCGAATTTTGCTCTGTAATCCAGAGGCCGCCAAAACAAAACCAGTTTTAACTAATCGCTATGTTGCTCATAGTGATGATCTTAATCGCTTTTTTTCGGCTGACAAAAGTGATGAATCGGCAGTTGCCGAAAGAGCCAGGCAGATTGTTTCATTAATTCATGAGGTTAAACCGGAGTCAATCGTCGATCTGCATAATACTTCGGGCACTAGTCCCGCTTTTTCGGTTAGTGTTACTGAACAGCCAAAACAGGTAAAACTTGCCGCACTCTTTGCAGATAAAATGATTTTCACCCAACTTTATGTGGGCGCTATTATGGAGCAAACCTTTAATGCACCCATCGTCACCATTGAATGTGGCGGAGCTAATGATCGAGCCTCACATCAAGTCGCTACCAACGGACTGAATCAATATTTTATGAAAGAGCAACTATTTGACGAAATAATACCTTCAGTTAAGATTTTGCGGCATCCTATTCGGATCGAGCTTAAAGGTGATACGTCGGTTGGATTTTCAAATCATCAGTTGCCAACCACCGATATCACATTGCGATCAGACATTGAAGAGCTTAATCAGGGGGCGACTCCTAGAGATGAGTTTATCGGCTGGTGCGATAAAGATAAGCCACTTCAACTAAAGGCTATTGATGACCATGGTGTTGATCAAATTGAAAAGCTGTTTATCAGCCGCAATGGATGTTTGTTTACCCAACGGGATATGCAGCTTTTTATGGTCACCACCGTACCAGAAATAGCCACCAAAGATTGTTTGTTCTATACCACTATTTGTTAGAACCGATGGAATTTATCCGTCAGAAACCAGGCAAAGATTTAGATAGCGAAATACTTATTAATATTAGTTATTGGTAATA
>Ga0316205_10001480_pt1 | contig 29298 bp, 25 predicted proteins | sample 3monthpyrite_MG_FD_204941 | JGI IMG/M metagenome (GOLD analysis project Ga0316205, IMG submission 204941) | Microbial mat bacterial communities from mineral coupon in-situ incubated in ocean water Damariscotta River, Maine, United States -... | ecosystem: Environmental > Aquatic > Marine >...
CGACGTATGCCATTCGCGCTGAAGCAGGTTCCGGCATTGTTTCTGTGAACGGTGCTGCGGCACACAAAGCTTCACCGGGTGATCGCGTTATTATTTGTGCCTATGTCATGTTGGATGAAAAAGAGTTAGCGAGTTTTCAGCCGACACTGGTTTATCTTGATGAAGAAAATAATATCACTCACTGTCGCAACAGCATTCCATTGCAGGTTGCTTAAAACTTTTCTGTAGCGTTATTTTTTAGCCTAGAATTGACTAACCTTAGTCATTCCGCTGACCATTTTTGTGAAGTGCGGTAAGCTTAGACAGTCATTACGCCACAGGCAATCTGTCTGATCACAGTGTCCGTTCAGAGCGGTGCCGTAACATTCAAAATTACCTTCGTTACGCTGGATGATTCTGATTAAGTGCAGTTTGTCTTGGTTGCTCACGGTGATACCTTGCAGGTGAGCAATTTGGCGTACTTCTTGAACATTCATATTGAATCTCCTTCCGTAGCGATTGTTTATGTTTGCGGGTATTGTCTGGTGATGCCGTTGATGGTTTTTGCGATGGCGACTACAGAGTTAAGTCGTGTCATCAAAGAACGGCAGCGCTACCTATAATAGGCTAGCGCTGCGTTTGCTTCAAGTGTGCAGAAAGGCGCTAGCCGGTGTTTCTCATTCCTGCTGCGATAGCATTAATTGTGCGCAACAGGGGCGCAAGCCAGGCATCACGTTGCTCTTGATCAAGCGATTCATCACGGCAGCGTTCTATCAGCGTTACCTGTATGTGGTTGAGTGGGTCAAGGTACGGATTGCGCCGATTAAGTGACAATGCCAGAGAGGGATTCTCTTCTATTAGTTCTGAAATTTCTGATACATCCATCACTCCGCGAACGGTTAGATCGTATTCGCTCGCGACCATGTTGAAAATATGCATTGATTGGTCTTGGTCCTGGCCAAGGCGAGCATATTCCTGTGCAATCATCATGTCTGCTTTGAACAGCGCCATTTGCGTATTGCTGAGCAGGGCGCGGAAAAATGGCCACTCTTTATGCATGATGTGCAATTGCTCAAGGTGTTGCGGATTATCTTTTGTCCATTGTGCTAATGCACTGCCGATGCCATACCAGGCAGGCAGTGTTTGCCGTGATTGTGCCCAGCCGAATACCCAAGGAATGGCTCGAATGGATGTTTTCGAACGATCGCCACTCTTGCGGTGTGAGGGGCGTGAGCCAATGTTGAGTTGGCCGATCTCCGTAACCGGTGTCGTTTCATAAAAATAATCGAAAAAGTTATCGGTTCCATCTACCAGGTTTCGATAGGATTCTTCACCCGCCGTGGCGAGTTGATCCATTATTTCCAGATGTTCTTCGCTGACTTCAGTAGTTTTTTGAACTAATCCGCGGCTGGCTTTTAGCAAACCAGTAATGCCGACGGTTAATTCATAAACCGCCGTTTCCTGATTACTATATTTATAGGTCACCATTTCACCCTGTTCGGTGAACTTTATTTGACCGAAGACCGTGCCTGAAGGTTGTGAAAGGATGGCTTCATGGGTCGGGCCGCCGCCACGACCAATGGTGCCGCCACGGCCATGAAACAGGCAGCAACCGACACGGTATTTTTCGGTTAATTTTGTAATGCGGCGCTGGGCTTTATAGAGGTTCCATGAGGACGCGAGAATGCCTCCATCTTTACAGGAGTCTGAATACCCGAGCATGATTTCCTGTGTGTTGCCTGCCGATTTTAGCAGCCCACTGTAAACCGGATTGGCCAGAAGGGTACCCATGACCGGTTTAATATGCTCAAGATCTTCGATGGTTTCGAACAACGGCGATACGTGAATATTGCAGAACCAGTTGCCTTCGGCGTTGCGCCCGACCAGTCCGGCTTGATGAGCGAGAAACATCACTTCCATGACGTGGCTGGCTTCGTGTGTCATGGAGATGACATAGCTGCCAAAAACCTTTTGGCTAATTTCATTCCTCATTTTTGTCATGACATCAAAAACCGCAAGGGTTTCCTGTGTATCTTCGCTGAGCGCTTGTCGGTCTATAGGCTGAGCGTCTTGGCCGAGTTGCTCAGAGAGCAGGGCCATGCGCTGCTCTTCGTTCATCGCATGGTAGTCAATGTTGTCACTGTACTGGCTGAATATTTCTGCAACGGCTTCGCTGTGACGGGTGGATTCCTGTCGAATATCCAGATTAAGCATGTAAAAGCCGAAGCTTTCTGTGAGTCGAATTAAGTCTTTAAGATCGCCATTAGCAATATTGCTGTCGCCGTGGCTGACTAATGAATCGCTGATCAGATGCAGGTCGCTGAGAAATTCATTTTCAGTTTTATAGGCATCTTCAACGTTGTGAATGACTTCGCCTTTTGATAGGTCGCGGAAGCTGGCAAGTCTGCGTTCAAGACGATACAGCATGATTTGTAGTTTACGCCGGTAGGGTTCATGTCTAAAGCGATCATCTTCGCCGTTGAAAGCATTGGCGACAAATTGTTCATCGTCATTCAAACTGTTAAGAAAATCACTGCTTGGGGTGCACAGTGTGCTTGAGTGCGTTAACAAACGGCTGAGCGCATTAACCCGAGGTATGTATTCTTTGAGTATTGCTTTAGAATACTCGCGCACCGCCACGATGGTGGTTTCTGGCTTGACGTTTGGGTTGCCGTCACGGTCTCCACCTACCCACGAGCCAAACTTTAAAAAGCTTGGCAGGGTGACGCTGTTTCCGCTGGATGTTATTTGCTCTCCGTAGACACGCTGCAGAGCTTCTTCAAATTCCCGGTACATTTTCGGAATCGCATCAAACAGGCTGTTCTGAAAGTAATAGATGCCATGACGAATTTCACCGGCAACATTAGGTTTTTTGGTGCGAACTTCATCTGTTTTCCACAGCAATTGAATCAGTCCTTTGAGTTCATGGGCAATATCTTCTTGCTCTGCACTCGTTAAATGACTTGCATCCAATTTTTGGCTGGAGACGAAAATGCGTCGTAATGCTTCCATTACGGTGCGGCGTTTTGATTCAGTAGGGTGGGCGGTGATAACAGGGATGTATGCGAGCTGATTCAAAACAGACTGGAGTTGATCGGCTTCGATACCTGAGTCGCGAAATTCTTGAAGGGCGTCGTCGAATGAGCCTGTCCAGAATATTTCGCCAAGATGGCGCTGCTGGTTACGCTGCTCATGCAAATGCGCTTCTTCGGCAATATTGACAAGACTGAAGTAAGAACTGAAAGCGCGCACAACGTGTGTCAGGGTTCTTGGGTCGAGCTTGCCTATCAGGCGAGATAGCTGCGCGCGTTTTTCAGGATTTTCTTCTTCGTTGAGGCGAATATAGCCTTTGCGCAGCGCTTCAACAGCTACAAAGACGCGTCCGCCTTCCTGGTCACGTAAAACATCGCCGAGCAGTGTGCCCAGTAATTTCACGCGTGCGCGTAATTTCTTATCACTAGTCATTAGTCAAGTATCTGTATTTTAAGAGTTATTTCCTGGTGAGGCTAATTTCAGCAGGATGCTATTTGTCAATCAGCGCGCCATTATACCCGATTGGAAGCATTTGAGTGAGTTTGGGCTTGTGAGTACAAATCCAGATACAATCTGGCGCTGCGTCGCCAGCTAAAATCCTGTTGCATGGCAGAAAAAACCAGCTTTTTCCACAGGCGCGGTTGCTTGTAGAGGTCGAGAGCTTTTTGCACGGCGTCAGTTAGTGATAACGCGCTAGGGTCATCAAACAAAAAGCCTGTTGCAGTGCCTTTTTGAATCGTGTCGCCAGTGGCATTGATCACCGTATTTACCAGTCCACCGGTACGATGCACGATTGGGATCGTGCCATAACGCAGACTGTAGATTTGATTGAGCCCGCAAGGTTCAAAGCGAGAGGGCATTAAAAAGATGTCTGCGCCACCTTCTATTTGATGCGCAAGCGCTTCGTCGTAACCGATTACGGCGGCGATCTGTTCGGGGTATTGCAGTGTGGCTTCAAGTAATTGATCTTGAAGCGCCTGTTCACCACTGCCGAGGATGACAAATTGCACGGGTTGTTGAGTCAGTTTCGGTAATGCTGATAACAACAGATCGAAGCCTTTTTGGCTGACCAGACGACCAATCATGCCGATCAACGGGATGGATTCATTTGGGATTAGGCCAAATCTGCGTTGCAGGTCGGTTTTGTTAAGAATACGGTAATGGAATGAGTGGGTGTTGTAGTTGTGGCGCAAATGCGGATCCTGAGATGGGTTCCATTGGCTGTAATCGACACCATTCAAAATGCCGGTCAGCTGGTTTCCTTTTTGACTGAGCAGACCTTCTAGGCCACAGCCAAACTGTTTGGTACAAATTTCCTGAGCATACCTCGGGCTGACAGTATTGATCATGTCAGCATAGATAATACCGCCTTTGATGAATGAAAATTGATCGTAAAACTCCATTGAGTCATGTGACCATAGCTTTTCAGGTAAAGCTAAAGATTTGAATTGTTGCCAGGTAAACAGTCCCTGGTAAGCAAGGTTATGAATAGTAAAAACAGTGGCGGGAGCATTGGGCTCAGAAGCCAGTAGTGCTGGTATTAAACCGGTTTGCCAATCATGGCAGTGCACCAGATCTGGCTGCCAGTCTAAACCTGCTTGTTTTAAGGCGATGGCCGCAACTGCTTTTGAGAAAACCGCAAAGCGTTGAGCATTGTCAGGCCAGTCTTTGCCCTGTTCGTTGGTATAGGGATTGCCAGGGCGCTCAAAATGCTGAGGTGAATCAACTAACCATAAAGTGACTGAGCTGCCGGGCAGTCGAGTTTCAAGCAGGCGAACAGGCGTTGAAACACCGTCGAGCTGTAATGTGGCGATGGTTTTGATCTTGCTAAGTTTGCTTAGGGCATCGGTGTAGGCAGGCATGATGACCTTGATATCCCGGCGCAGGGTTTTGATAGCGATAGGCAAGCTGCCGCAAACATCCGCAAGCCCACCTGTCTTGATGATGGGATGTACTTCACTGCTGGCAAATAGTATTTTTTTAACGGCCATGTGGTCTACGATTCGTTACCGGAAAACATCTTGTTGATGAGTCTATTATGCTTGAAAAGTCCACTTGATCAACCATATTTATTTGAAAAGTGCCTGTAAAAGTTAAATATTTTTTTAATTTGTCGATATCCGCTTTGTAACACATAGAATTTGAATAGTATTTTTTAGCACCGCCTTCTGGTATATGTTGTTGTTTACATCTAGATGCGTGCGCCATAAGAATAAGGACGGCATATTGAGGCTTTACTAAATTCTCTAATGAGATAAAGGGTTTCAAGATAAAATAAGGGAATACCCGCAAATAATAATGACCGTGCTAACAAAATAAGGAAAGATGACAATGAAAATGGCAATGATCGGACTTGGTAAAATGGGTGGTAATATGGTGCGTCGCCTACGCCAGGGTGGGGTCGAGGTAGTGGGTTTCAACCGTGAAAAAGAAATCATAGGCACACTGGCTGATGAAGTCGGTATGATCCCGGCGAAATCTTTGAATGGTGCGATTAAGCAGCTTGAATCACCCAGAGTGGTTTGGTTGATGCTGCCCTGTGGTAAACCAACTGAAAAAGTTATCAAGGATTTAGAAACCAAGTTATCTTTTGGAGATATCGTTGTTGATGGCGGAAATTCAAATTATGAAGATACGCGGCGTCGTGGTGCGATGTTAGCGCAATCCGGGATTGGTCTTGTTGATGCAGGAACGTCTGGTGGTGTTTGGGGACTTAAAAACGGTTATTGCATGATGGTGGGCGGTGAGAAGCAGCACGTCAAAGTTATCACGCCACTGCTAAAAGCGCTGGCACCCGCGGAAGATCGTGGCTGGGCGCATGTTGGACCTAGTGGTTCGGGTCATTATACGAAGATGATTCACAACGGCATTGAATATGGAATGATGCAGGCCTATGCCGAAGGCTTTGAGTTGTTGCGTAAAAAGACTGATTTCGACCTTGATCTGGCTGAAATATCTGAGATGTGGCGGCATGGCTCGGTGGTACAAAGTTGGTTGCTGGATTTGACAGCTGAGGCTTTTAGTAAGGATCAAAATCTGGAAAACATTGCTCCTTTTGTTCCAGATTCAGGTGAAGGACGTTGGACGGTTCAGGAATCAATTGAACTGGGTGTGCCTGCTCCTGTCATAACATTGGCATTGCAAATGCGTTTTGCCAGTCAGGATGCGGAGGGCTACGGCAATCGTGCACTGTCAGTCATGCGCAATGCCTTTGGCGGTCATGACGTTAAAGGAAGTGATGAAAAGTGAGCATAGAGCCATCCACGTTAATCATTTTCGGTGCGACGGGTAACCTGTCACGCATTAAATTGATGCCAGCATTATATTCGCTGGAGCTTGAAGGGCGGTTGCCTGAGGGAATGGCCATCCTTGCTTTCGCGCGGCGTACCTGGGAGCGTGAACAGTGGGTTGAGGAAGTCATGGGTATGCTGGATGAAAAATTCGGCAAAGAACTTGATGGCAGTGTGGCGCAAAAATTTTGTCAACGTCTGCATTATTTTTGTGGCGACCTCGATGATGATACGGCATTTATTCGTCTCATGGAGCGGATTAACAGTGATGATGCGCTGCCGTTGAACATCGCATTTTATCTTGCGGTTCGTCCCGGTGCATTTGGTCCTGTCATTAAACATATGGGCGAAGCGGGCTTGCTAAGCCAGGATCATGGTTGGCGACGAGTGGTGATTGAGAAACCATTCGGTTATGACTTGCTTAGCGCACAGGTTTTGCAGGAAGGTTTCAAACAGTACCTTGAAGAAAGCCAGATTTATCGTATTGACCATTATCTTGGTAAGGGAACGGTGCAGAACATTTTAGTGTTCCGTTTCGCGAACCTGATGTTAGAGCCTCTGTGGAATCGGCAATACATTGATCATGTTCAGATCACCCATTCGGAAACACGTGGTGTTTCAGGACGTGCTGATTATTATGAAGGCGCCGGTGCGTTGCGTGATATGTTGCAAAGTCATTTAATGCAGCTATTAGCGTTGACAGCGATGGAAGCACCACCGTTGCTGGATGCCGAATCGCTGCGCGATGAAAAAGTTAAAGTCTTAAAATCAATTCGCCCAATCACGCAAAATGCAGTGCATGCGCATTCTTTTCGTGGTCAGTACACGGCGGGTTCTATTGACGGCAAAGCCGTTCCTGCGTATCTCGATGAGCCGGGTGTTGACCCCACTAGTATTACCGAGACCTATGCGGCACTAAAACTTTATATCGACAATTGGCGCTGGCGTGGTGTGCCTTTTTATCTGCGTACAGGTAAAGCGATGAAAGAGGGCAGCTCAGCGATTTGTATTCGTTTTAAAGAACCGCCACAGCAGTTGTTTCGAAATACACATCTTGAGCGTCTTCAGCCGAACTGGTGCCTTATTGGCATTCAGCCGAATGAAAGCTTGAAGATGGAAATCCAGGTCAAAGTACCTGGTACTGAAATGAAGACTCGCATGATCAGTCTTGATGCCAGCTATCGCAGTGGTGACGAAAAACAGGGTGATGCTTATGAGGGTTTATTGCTGGATGTGATGGAAGGTGATCATTCGCTATTTTTACGCTATGACGAGGTTGAATGGGCATGGCGTGTTGTTGATCCGATTTTGAAAGTTTGGTCAATGGAGCGTGATTTCATTAACACTTACGCGGCCGGTAGTTGGGGGCCACGAGGAACTTATCGATTGTTTGATAGAGATGATCAGTTCTGGCGCCATTCATTTGATGCGTCGGGTGGTGATGTGGGCTCCGAGGTTTTTTAAGGTGTGATGAAATTATGTCTAGGCTAAGTCGCTCACCTGCCTGGCAGGCGCTCGAAAATCATTACAACAGTTTTTCCAAAATTCACATGCGTGAGCTGTTTACGAATGATGCGCAGCGTTTTGAAAAATACTCGCTGTACTTCAATGGCATGTTGTTGGATTATTCAAAAAATCGTTTTGATGACGAAACGTTTTCATTGCTGTTAAACCTTGCTGATCAGCAAGGTCTTCAATCGCGCATTGAAAAGATGTTCAGTGGTGAGCGCATTAATTCAACCGAAAACCGCGCCGTATTGCACACGGCTTTGCGTAATCGTTCCAACCGTCCTGTAATGCTTGATGGTGAAGATGTCATGCCTGAGATCAATGCGGTGCTGGAACAAATGAAGCAGTTCAGTGATGCGGTGCGCGGTGGCGAGTGGAAAGGTTATTCAGGTAAGACCATCACAGATGTTGTGAATATCGGTATCGGTGGTTCTGATCTTGGCCCGGTGATGGTCACTGAGGCGCTTAAACCCTATGCAAAAGCAGGATTGAATTGTCATTTTGTTTCTAATATCGACGGCACTCAAATTGTTGAAACATTAAAAAATCTCGACCCGCAAACGACGTTGTTTATCGTCGCCTCCAAAACATTCACTACGCAGGAAACAATTACCAACGCACTGACCGCGCGTGAGTGGCTGTTGCGTGTTGCGGCGGATGAGGCTGCGATTGCAAAACATTTTGTTGCTTTGTCGACGAATGCTGAAGCCGTGGCGGCGTTTGGCATTGATACACAAAATATGTTCACGTTTTGGGATTGGGTCGGTGGTCGATATTCATTGTGGAGCGCCATAGGTCTGTCTATTGCAATTTCAATTGGCATGGATCAGTTTGAAGAATTGCTAACGGGCGCTCATGAAATGGATGAGCATTTTCGCAATACACCGCTGACAGAAAATATGCCGGTTATTTTGGGTTTGCTGGGCATCTGGTATAACAATTTTTTTAATGCCGAAACCCATGCGATATTACCTTATGATCAGTATCTGCACCGTTTCCCAGCTTATTTTCAACAGGGTGACATGGAGAGTAATGGCAAACGTGTTCACATAGATGGCGAGCCCGTTGAGATTTCGACGGGGCCTGTGATTTGGGGTGAACCGGGTACCAATGGTCAGCATGCGTTTTATCAGCTTATTCATCAGGGTACGAAGCTGATTCCAGCGGATTTTATAAGCACGGTTGAAACGCAAAACCCAACAGGCGACCACCATCGTATTTTGTTGTCGAATTTCTTTGCGCAGACAGAAGCATTGATGACGGGTAAAGATGAGCAGCAGGCCCGTGCTGAGCTAGAAGCAGCGGGAATGGATGAAGAGGCTTTAGCTCGTTTATTGCCGCATAAAATTTTTCCGGGCAATCGGCCGAGTAATTCGATTCTTTTGCAGAAGCTGACACCGCGTTCTTTGGGTTCATTGATTGCAATGTACGAACACAAGATTTTTGTCCAGGGCTCTATCTGGAATATCAATTCATTTGATCAATGGGGCGTGGAGCTGGGGAAACAATTGGCGGTGGCTATTCAGCCAGAGCTGCAAGATGATGAGACTATTTCAGCGCATGACGCATCAACGAATGGTTTAATCAATTATTACAAGCAGCACCGTAACAGCTAAATCTGATTTTTGACGATTTTTACAAACAACCGTTTGTTATAAGCGGTAGATCGAAGAGAGCTGTTCCTGTCCTGAGCAGCTGACACCTAAATCCTTGAGAATGCCATCCAATGTTTTGCGATGATAACGGTAAACATTACGGATGTTTCTGATCCAGTTATCCACTAAGCCCAATGATGTATTATCCATCGCCGCTTTAACACCACCGCAGCCATAGTGACGGCAAACAATGATGTCTTCTACCTGCAATACGTCAATCGCATATTGCAAAACTGAAAGGCAATTGAAATCAGTGTGCATGACAACATTAGCGACGTTGCGATGAACAAATAATTCATCCGGTAATAACCCGACAATTTCATTCGCTGGAACGCGGCTATCGGAACAGCCTATCCAGAGATATTTTGGTTTCTGGAGACCGGATAGTTTTTCGAAAAAAGCGGGATCCTGCTGCTTGATTTCATTGGCCTATTTTTTGTTGTTGTCGAACAGTTTTTTCATGTGTTTTTCAGTTATCAAGTATGGGGTGGTGATTAATTACCGGCTATACTGCTCGTTTTTCTGGTATTTAGTATTGGCTTGGATGGGTATCGAGTGGTGAGAATTGCGTTAGGAATTGAATACGATGGCAGGGATTTTAATGGCTGGCAGATCCAAAAAGATTCAGATCAGGCAAAAAAAGTACGCACTGTCCAGGCGTGTTTAGAGCAAGCGTTATCGCAGGTGGCCAATCATCCGGTGCGTGTCCACTGCGCGGGCCGTACTGATACAGGCGTTCATGGCTGTGAGCAGGTGGTGCATTTTGATGCTCAGACTGAGCGCACAGATCATTCGTGGATGTTTGGTGCCAATGCTAATTTACCTAAAGATGTCAGTGTGTTGTGGGCAAAACCAGTCGGTGAAGATTTTCACGCACGCTTTTCTGCGCTGCGGCGGCGTTATCGTTATATTATTTTGAACCGTCCGGTGCGTCCTGCGCTGCAATCGGGTCACGTGACTTGGGAATATCGTCCATTAGATGTGGCGCGAATGAACGAGGGGGCGACATATTTGCAGGGTGAGCAAGACTTCTCTTCATTTCGGGCCTATGCCTGTCAGGCTAAAAGCCCTATGCGAACGGTTTATGAATTAAAGGTTACACGTGACGCTGAAAATATTTGCATTGACATTGAGGCGAATGCATTTTTACATCACATGGTGCGTAATATTGCCGGTGTGTTGATGACAGTCGGTGCGGGTGAGCGCGATCCTGTTTGGGTTAAGGGTGTGCTTGAGGCGCAGGACCGTGTGCAGGGTGGAGTGACTGCGCCGGCGTCCGGCTTGTATTTAATGGCTGTTACTTATCCTGAAGATTTTGGAATACCTTCGATTCGCTAAGATCACTGCCTAATCACTGTTGTAACCGACTGCCTTCAACCGTTACTCTGTCATTATGACGACAAAAATTAAAATCTGCGGCATCAGGCGTATTGAGGATGGATTGGCAGCAGCCGATCTTGGTGCGGACGCGATTGGCCTGGTATTTTATCCAAAAAGCCCGCGAGCTGTCAGTGTTGATCAGGCAGCGGCTATCGTTGCGGCGTTGCCACCATTTATCACCAGTGTGGGTTTGTTTGTAAATGCGACTCAGGAAGAGGTGTTAGCCGTGCTCAAAAAGCTGCCGCTGTCGCTTTTACAGTTTCATGGCGATGAGACAGCGGCGTACTGTGATTCGATAGGGCATCCGTATATAAAAGCGTTACGTGTGCGACCTGATCTGGATATTCGTGCAGCTGTGTCAGATTATGATAGTGCTAGAGGCATATTGCTGGATACCTACCAGTCGGGGGTGCCGGGCGGGACAGGGCAAACTTTTGATTGGTCATGCGTGCCTGAGGGGCTGAAAAAGCCTATAATCCTCGCCGGAGGTTTGTCGCCCGGCAATGTTGCGGAGGCGATAAGTGCTGTCAGCCCTTATGCCATTGATGTCAGCGGCGGAGTGGAGTCAGCCAAGGGCCTCAAAGATCATGATAAAATGGCTGCTTTTTTTGCAGCGGCTAATAGCTAAATTTAGGTGGAAGAGTTAATGAATGAAGCAGTAACGGGCAGGGCTGGCCAGACGGCCAGATCGAGTACCAAGCCAGGTAACAAGCCAGATGCCAGCTGATATTTCAAACGAATCATTAACCAATATGCCCGACGAAGCGGGACATTTTGGTGTCTATGGTGGCTTGTTTGTTGCGGAGACTTTGATGGCTCCGTTGGCAGAATTACGTGCAGCCTACGAAAAATTTAAAGTAGACCCTGGCTTTCTGGCAGAGCTGGATGCTGATTTAAGCCACTACGTGGGGCGGCCATCGCCTCTATATCACGCTGAACGTTGGAGCCGTGAACAGGGTGGTGCGCAGATTTATCTGAAGCGCGAAGATTTAAACCATACCGGTGCACACAAAGTTAATAACACGGTTGGGCAAATTCTATTGGCTCGGCACATGGGCAAGAAACGTATCATTGCCGAAACCGGTGCCGGTCAACATGGTGTTGCTACTGCCACCGTCGCGGCTCGGTTGGGCATGGAATGTGTTGTTTATATGGGTGCAGAAGATATTCAACGTCAGTCCTTAAATGTGTACCGTATGCGTTTGTTGGGCGCTGAAGTGGTGCCGGTAGAGTCAGGGTCGCGCACGCTTAAAGATGCCTTGAATGAGGCCATGCGTGATTGGGTGACCAATGTAGACAGTACCTTTTACATTATTGGCACGGTAGCGGGGCCGCACCCGTACCCGGCAATGGTCAGAGATTTTCAAACGATTATTGGTCGTGAGGCAAAACAACAATTACAACAACAAGCCGGTTGCTTGCCTGATGCGTTGGTGGCTTGTGTCGGCGGCGGTTCCAATGCGATAGGTTTGTTTTATCCGTTTCTGGACGATAAGAGCGTTGATATTTTTGGTGTTGAAGCTGCAGGTGATGGCTTGGATACAGGTCGTCATGCTGCGCCATTGTGCGCCGGACGTCCGGGCGTTTTGCATGGCAACCGTACCTATCTGATGGAAGATGATAACGGTCAAATTATAGAGACTCATTCGATTTCTGCAGGACTGGATTATCCCGGCGTGGGGCCTGAACATGCCTGGTTAAAAGACATTGGCCGTGCAGAGTATGTAGCGATTAATGATGACGAGGCGTTAAAAGCTTTTCATCATTTAACCCGTGTGGAGGGTATTATTCCTGCACTGGAATCCAGTCATGCGCTAGCGTATGCGCATAAGTTGGCGCCAACTATGGATTCAGATCAGACCATAATCGTTAACCTTTCCGGTCGAGGAGATAAGGACATTCACACGGTTGCAGGCATTGAGGGTATTAGCTTATGAGCCGCATCTCAGGTGCTTTTGCACTATTGCAGGCACAAGGCCGCAAAGCGCTAATTCCTTTTGTCACTGCGGGCGATCCGCGCATGAATATGACACTAGATTTAATGCATGCGATGGTGGAAGCGGGCGCAGATATTATTGAGTTGGGCATTCCATTTTCAGATCCAATGGCAGAAGGGCCGGTTATTCAACGCGCCAGTGAGCGTGCATTGGAAAATCAGGTCAGCTTGAATGATGTGCTGCAAATGGTGGTCGCGTTTCGCGAGACGAATAACGTCACCCCCGTGGTTTTAATGGGTTATCTTAATCCTGTTGAAGTGATGGGTTACCAAGCCTTTGCCGAGGCTGCGAGTAAAGCGGGTGCTGACGGTGTGATTACGGTGGATTTGCCGCCGGAAGAGGGCGAAGAATACATTGCCGCACTGAAAAGCCATAAAATGGATCCGATATTTTTACTTTCGCCTACCAGTACAGAACAGCGAATGGCGTATATATGTGAACAGGCGGGTGGTTTTGTTTATTATGTATCTCTGAAAGGGGTAACAGGAGCAGCATCGTTGGACGTCTCTTCGGTGGAGAAAAAACTCGAACAGATCCGGCGTCATACCGACATGCCTATCGGTGTCGGCTTTGGCATCAAGGATGCGCCGACGGCTGCCGCAGTCGCACAAGTTGCAGACGCAGTCGTAGTGGGCAGTGCATTGGTGAAGCGGGTTGAAGATAACTTAGGTCAACCTGAAAAGATTATCCCTGAAATCATTACGCTGTTGAGTGGTATCCGCAGTGCGATGGATGCAGTGAGTAGTTAAATCATGGCATATGAAATTAAGATATTTTGTGAATAGAGAAGAGTTAGCGTAATGAGCTGGTTGCAAAAATTATTACCGTCAAAAATTAGAACCGAAGGCAATAAAAAACGTTCGATTCCCGAAGGTCTGTGGAGCAAGTGCGATGCCTGTAGTCAGGTGCTGTATCGCGCTGACCTTGAGCGTAATATGAGCGTTTGTCCTAAATGTGATCATCACCATAGAATTGGTGCGCGCAGACGGCTGGAAATATTTTTTGATCCCACCGAAACCGCGGAAATTGGTGCTGATATCGAACCGCTTGATGATCAGAAGTTTCGTGATTCAAAACGCTATAAAGATCGTTTGTCACAAGCGCAAAAGAACACCGATGAAAAAGATGCGCTGGTTGTCATGAAAGGACAGCTTAAGGGGCGTACGGTAATTGTCGCTGCCTTCGAGTTTCGTTTTATGGGAGGCTCAATGGCGTCGGTGGTCGGCGAGCGTTTTGTACGCGGTGTCAATGCTGCGCTTGAAGAGGGTGTGCCCTTTATCTGCTTTGCTGCCAGCGGTGGTGCGCGCATGCAGGAAGCGCTGGTTTCTTTGATGCAAATGGCAAAAACGAGCGCAGCGTTAGCAAAATTACAGCAGGCCAGTATCCCTTATATCTCTGTGATGACAGATCCCACCATGGGTGGTGTATCAGCCAGTCTGGCAATGTTGGGCGATATTAATGTTGCCGAACCCAAAGCGCTGATTGGTTTTGCTGGGCCGCGTGTGATTGAGCAAACCGTAAGAGAAACGCTACCTGAAGGTTTTCAGCGCAGTGAATTTTTGCTGGCACACGGTGCTGTTGATCTAATTGTAGATCGTCGTGAAATGCGTGATCGCTTATCTAATGTTTTGTCGATGTTGCAGCAATAAATTGCTCGTATCCCGCTAGTTTTATTAGCAGTGATTGGGGCAATTAAGCTTTAACGATGGGTGTGATGTCCTGGCAATGTCTTTGCAAATTTATTCAGAATAAATAAATGCGTTTTAATTCGCTTGATGAGTGGTTAACTTGGCAGGAACAATTACACCCTGTTGAGATTGATCTTGGCTTGGAGCGTGTTCAAGCCGTTGCAACCACATTGCTTGGCTCGTTGGTCAGTCCTCAATTACCCGCTACCGTAATCACCGTTGCAGGAACCAATGGCAAGGGTTCTTGCATCGCCATGCTTGAAGCCATCTATTTGGCGGCGGGATATTCTGTCGGCGCTTATACCTCGCCGCATCTATTACGTTACAACGAGCGCATTCGCATCAATGGTGTGGCGGTGGAGGATGATCTCTTGTGCCAAAGCTTTGATCGCATCGATCAGGCGCGTAACACAATCTCGCTGAGTTACTTTGAGTTTGGCACATTAGCCGCCATCGATATTTTTAATGATGATTCACTGGATATAGTTTTGTTGGAAGTTGGCTTGGGTGGTCGTCTCGATGCCGTCAATATTATTGATAGTCAGGTTGGCTTGATTAGTTCGATAGCGCTGGATCACGTGGCTATTTTGGGTGACAATCGTGAGTCTATTGCTGCTGAAAAAGCGGGAATTATGCGCAAAGCGGTACCATTAGTATGTGGTGATTCCCAGCCCCCAGAAAATTTATTTCAACTGGCCAGCGACTATAGCTGCGAACTGTACTGTCAAGGGCGAGATTTTTCTGCGCAAGTCAATCATGACATGACAGAAACAAGAGAGCCTTTCTGGAGCTGGCAGGGCGCATCTCAACACTATGATAACTTGCCTTATCCCGCGCTTGCCAGTGCCTGCCAGTTAGATAATGCAGCGAGTGTATTGATGGTAGTGGCGTTGTTATCTGAAATTCACCCCATAGAAAAAAATCATATTTGTCATGGGCTCAAAACGGTTTCACTGCCCGGGCGGTTTCAGATTTTTTCGAATGGAGCACCTGATGATGTTACGACTATTCTTGATGTGGCGCATAATCCGCAAGCAACGTCAGTATTGGCACAGTCACTGCGTGAGCAGGATCATGCGGGAAAAAGTTATGCAGTGCTGGGCATGATGGCGGACAAAGACATCTGTGGCGCACTGTCACCGCTGTGTGCACTCTTTGATGGCTGGTATGTGGCACCTTTGAGTTCTTCGCGGAGTTGTCAGGTGGCAGCGATTTCAAGCTGTTTGGTTGGGTTTGGGCAGCGTGCTGTTGCTTGTGATTCAATGGTTGCAGCGTGGCGTATGGCGGCTGATATTGCCAGCTCGGGTGATAGAATTGTTGTGTTTGGCTCTTTCCTTGCGGTAAGTGAGGTGTATTCTGAGTTGTCTTATAAATTCGAATGATTTGAATGAATGCGGCCGTAGGACAGAAGTTGAGTTGTTTTTGTTTATATGCAGTAAAATAATGTTTTTACGGTTTAATATAGTTTAAATAATTAATGCGAGTTTGCTGATGCACGAACAAAGTGACGGTAATAAAGTCAATGTTAAGCAGCGTTTGATCGGTGCGATTGTACTGCTTGCACTGGCAGCGATAATTATTCCAACGTTGTTAGATTTTCGTGATGGCCGTGGATTTATCATGGATGGGAGTAATATCCCAGAACGTCCGGATGGCTACCGAGTTGAAGAGCTGCACTTTGATTTCAAAAAAGACATACCTATACCGAGGGCTGAAATAGACTTGCCTGTAGAGGCAGATGAAACTGTTGATCAGTCGAAGATAAAAAAATCAGTGAGCAGTGGGCGTGAACAAAAGGCTGAAAAAGAAAATTCCGGTGAATTAACGGGTAAACGTATTCATGAATTACAGCAGCGGGTTGAAAAAAAGCAACCACTTGAGAAAGTCGCGGGTGAACCGGTAACGGGTACCTGGGTGGTTCAGTTGGCGAGTTTGGGTAAAAAAGAAAATGCGCTGAACTTGCGTGATCGTGTGCGAAATAAGGGCTATCATGCTTTTATTATAATAAGGCGGCTCGATGGCACGGTGATGTACCGTGTTTTAGTAGGGCCGGAGCTGCTGCGTAGCAACGCGGAAAGTATAAGGAAGGCGTTAGCCAAGACGATCAATGTAGAGGGTATTGTTGTTGCACACACTCAATAAAGAGCGGCTAAATGTGCTAACTATTTTGCTGTGCTTGGAAGGGCTATAATGTTGGCATCTTGTGTGCAAAAAACGATGGTTTTTTGAATGATTTGGCTTGATTACTTATTGCTGGTGATTGTTGCTCTATCGGCTGTTTATAGCGTCTTTCGTGGTTTTGTTCGTGAGGTGTTATCACTGGCTGGCTGGGTGTTGTCATTTTGGGCAGCGATTAAATTTTCGCCTCAGCTTGCAGAGCAGTTGGTGGGTTATATTACCCTTTCAGGTGTGCGGTTTGTCGTCGCGTTCTTGATATTGTTTTTGTTGATATTAGTATCCAGTTACATCGTTGCCAAGATGCTGGTGAAGCTGGTCAGGTTAGGCGGCCTGACAGGGTTGGATCGTTTGGTCGGCGCGGGCTTTGGTGTGTTACGAGGGCTTGTGATGGCAACATTGCTGGTTATGTTTGGTGGTCTGTCTCCACTCTCGGAGGAGCCTGCCTGGCAGCAATCTGTGATGGTTTCATATTTAAATAAGATTGCATCTTGGGCGTCTGATAATATACCCGAAGAAATGGCGGCCAGTGCCCAGGAACGATTATCCTGAATTATTTATTATATCCCTGTTTGTTATGTGTGATTATTTTTAACTTCTCGCTTATGTCATAAATCGTGACGTGAGAATATTTGACGTAAATGTAGTGAGGTAATTTTAATGTGCGGTATCGTTGGTGTAGTTCAAAAGTCCAATGTGAATCAAACGATCTATGACGCGTTAACCGTGTTGCAGCATCGTGGGCAGGATGCTGCTGGTATTGTTACCTGCGAAGATAAAAAATTCTTCATGCGCAAAGATAATGGTTTGGTGCGTGATGTTTTTGATACGTCTCATATGATTAATCTGCACGGGCATTTTGGTATTGGCCATGTACGATACCCAACGGCAGGTTGTGCGTCATCGGCTGAAGCGCAGCCATTTTACGTCAATTCACCGTACGGCATTGCGCTTGCACACAATGGTAATTTGACCAATGCGGCTGAATTGAAACGCGAATTGTTCCGCGAAGATAGAAGACATATCAACACTGAATCTGATTCCGAAATTTTGCTCAATGTATTCGCTCATGAATTGCAAAATGTCGGCAAACTGAGTATTACAGCAGATGATATTTTTAATGCCGTGAGAGCTGTTCATAAACGCTGTCGTGGTGGTTATGCCGCTGTGGCAATGATTACCGGTTATGGCGTAGTTGCATTTCGAGATCCGCACGGTATTCGCCCTGTTGTATTTGGTAAGCGTGAAACGGAAAGTGGCGCTGAGTACATGGTGGCTTCGGAAAGTGTTGCGTTGGATGTGCTGGGCTTTGATCTGGTGAGAGATGTTGCGCCGGGCGAAGCGATATTTATTACTATCGATGGCCAGTTACATTCTTGTCAGTGCGCGGACAACGTTCAGTATACGCCGTGTATTTTTGAGCATGTTTATTTGGCACGTCCGGATTCAATTATTGACGATATTCCGGTTTATCGGGCGCGTTTGCACATGGGTGAAATACTGGCTAAAAAAATCCGTCGCGACTACAGTGATTTGCCGGTTGATGTGGTGATTCCCGTTCCAGATACCAGCCGTACTGTGGCGTTGGCGCTGGCGAATTCTTTAGGTATTGAATACCGGGAAGGCTTCATTAAAAATCGTTATATTGGTCGAACCTTTATTATGCCGGGTCAGCAATTACGCAAAAAATCTGTGCGGCAAAAACTTAATGCCATCGATATAGAATTTCGTGGCAAGAATGTCTTGCTGGTCGATGATTCTATTGTGCGTGGCACCACTTCAAAGCAGATTATCAATATGGCTCGCGAAGCAGGTGCAGCTAAAGTGTTTTTTGCATCTGCGGCACCGCCAGTGCGCTACCCAAACGTGTACGGTATCGACATGCCGACAGTTGATGAGCTGGCTGCTAATGATCGCAGCGAAGAAGAAGTGGCTAATTTGATTGGTGCAGATAAGTTGATTTATCAAGAACTGGATGATTTGATTGAGGCGGTACGAGTGGAAAATGCATCGATTACTCATTTTGATACGTCCTGCTTTAGTGGTGAGTACGTAACCGGTGATATTAACGATGAGTATCTTGAGAAGATTGCGGTGCATCGGTCTGACTTAGCTAAATCTGACCGCGAGACACGACAAGTTGGCACCATTGATTTGCATAATGCGTCCTAAGTTAGTGTCTTCTAACATGTTGACAGAATGATATTCTGTGCGTATCTTTGATGTGTAGTTTGTAAAAAGTTAAAAACTACAATATATGAAGTTAGTACGGCGCCGATTTGATACGACTTGCGGGCGCATAAAAAATTCAGCTAAAGAGGAATGCCTGCTTTAGCGACAGCTGAAGACAGGTTTTTTTTTGCCTGCGAGTTGTGTTGTAAAGCGGGTGTAAATTAGTTTTAAGACTCTGAATGGGGAGTAGATATGTCAGATAATAATCCCAAAAAATACGCGCTGTCGACACGGGCAGTGCGCGCCGGTCAACGGCGCAGTCATGAGTGCGAGCATTCCGAGCCGATATATACCACTTCAAGTTTTGTCTTCGACAGTGCAGAGCAGGCGGCGGCACGCTTTTCAGGTGAATCGCCAGGTAATGTTTATTCGCGCTTCACAAATCCAACCGTCAATACCTTCGAGCGCCGACTGGCAGAAATGGAAGAGGGTGATCTTTGTGTGGCGACGGCGTCTGGCATGGCGGCCATTCTTTCAACCTGTCTGGCTCTGTTGCGTACCGGTGAGCATATCGTTTCCTCTCAAGGCGTGTTTGGCAGTACGGCGGTACTGTTTAATAATTACCTGGCTCGTTACGGGATTGATACCAGCTATGCGTCGTTAACCGACCTTGGTGCTTGGGAACAACAGATTAAACCAGAAACAAAAATGCTGTTTCTGGAAACGCCTTCGAATCCATTAGCTGAAGTTGCAGATATTGCTGCGCTGGCTGACTTGGCACATCGTCATGGCTGCCTGTTGGTGGTTGATAACACGGTTTGTACAGCGGCATTACAGCAACCGCTGCTGCACGGGGCTGATCTTGTTGTTGTTTCGACAACAAAATACATCGATGGGCAGGGGCGTTGTGTTGGTGGTGCAGTGGTGGCGAACGAGGCGCTAGCTGGAGAAGCGCTGGGTTTTCTGCGCACCGCTGGGCCTTGCATGAGCCCGTTTAATGCATGGGTATTCTTGAAGGGTTTAGAGACGCTGAAAATTCGTATGCAAGCGCACAGTGCCAGTGCGTTGCAAATCGCACAATGGCTGGAAAAACAGAACGCTGTGGAACAAGTTTATTATGCCGGGCTGGAATCGCATCCGCAGCATGAACTGGCAAAACGCCAACAAAAAGGTTTTGGTGGTTTGTTAGCTTTTGATCTCAAAGGGGGGCGTGATGCCGCTTGGCGTTTTATCAATGCCACACAGCTGATTTCAATTACGGCTAATTTGGGTGATGCCAAGAGTACGATAACGCACCCGGCCACAACAACTCACGGACGATTGACGCAGGACGAGCGAGATAGTGTGGGTATCGGTGATGGGCTGGTGCGAATTGCCGTAGGCTTAGAAGATGTTGAGGATTTGATGGAAGATATTCAGCGTGGTTTTTCAGCGCTTCAGTGATCAAAAGCGATAGCCTTTGTGGGGTGGGCTTTAAGAATCACATAGTCTAAATCTACGTCAGGTTTACCATATGCTTATTGATCCTCGAAAAAGCCTGCTGAAAATTTATCACGCATCATTGAGCGCCGTGGATGGCCGGCGCAATGTCCATGATTGGCTGCATTCACATCCTCTGGAGTCTCCGGCTTGTGTTATATCAATAGGTAAGGCAGCCGCAGCGATGTTTGCTGGTGTCTATGATGCTTGTCCAACGAAAATCGCCCGTGCATTGATCATCACCAAGCAAGGGCATGTTGATAAGTTCATTGGCGATAGTTCTGAAGCTTCGTTGCTTCAACGTTATGATTTCCCTTTGACGGTGGTCGAGTCGGCCCATCCGATCCCAGATCAACGCAGTCTTGATGCAGGCTGCACATTATTGAAGTTTATTAAAGACAGTCACCTTGAAGCCCAATTATTGTTTTTGATTTCTGGCGGTAGTTCGTCATTGGTTGAAGTCTTGCCCGCAGGTATTTCTTTGGCTGAACTAGAGAAACTTAATAGTTGGTTGCTGGGAAGTGGTTTAAATATCAATGAAATGAATCAATGTCGAACGATGTTGTCATGCATTAAAGGTGGGGGCTTGTTGTCTTATTTGAACGGGCGTAAAGCCAGTGCGCTGTATTTATCTGATGTGCCGAATGATGATGTGTCGGTTATTGGTTCGGGACTGTTAGCGAGCAGCTCAGAAAACATTGAAGTTGATTTGCCTGATAGCTTGCAGACGTTGTGCAAAAATGCTGAGAAATCTACAGCAATTGGATTATCTAATCATTCGCCGTCTGAATGTGCGCTGAAGCAATCTATTATTCTTGTTAATAATAAAACAGCTCGTGAGTCGGCTAAGTTGGCGGCGCAGCTCGAATTGAATTGCTTGCAAGATGCTATTCAAATTACTGTTATTGATAAGCTTTTGACGGGGGACGTTTTTGAACTTGCACAGATGATAGTCAGCCATCTGAAAAAAACTGCGCCTGGACTCTATATATATGGTGGCGAGCCGAGCGTTAAATTACCGACTAATCCTGGGCAAGGGGGACGTTGTCAGTCATTGGCGTTGGCTGTTGCAACAGCGATAGAGAATATGGATGACATGGTATTTTTGGCGGGGGGGACTGATGGCTCAGACGGGCCGGGAGAGGTTGCAGGCGCTTTGGTCGATAGTGAAACATTGCAACGGTTGAATAAAAAAGGCTTTGATGCAATTAAATACTTGCAGTCTGCTGATGCGGGAAGTTGCTTGGCAGCGAGTGACGATTTACTTTTTACCGGTCCAAGCGGAAGTAATGTGATGGATCTAGTGTTGGCATTGAAGTTGCCGCCAAATTTATAACAATTCAGTAACAAAATTATAACAAATTTCAAAGCTGTTCATGCCGTGTTCAGCATCGTTATCTTATTCTTGCCTGAAACAAGGGATAGTTGTAGTCTTCTCGGCTGGAGAAATGCTAAGTTTGCAGTGCCATTTAAAATATTTAATTAAGTTTTTTTATATGTTGCCGAATAACAGTAGTCAGGAAGATAAGAACATTTTATTGTATTTGGGTGGTCTAGGATGATGCTCTGGAATTTAGGGGAATAAAAATGAAGAATAAATATATAAAGGGTGCGGTAATGATAGGTGCTGCAATGATGGCATCTGAGGGTATTGCAGCAAAGATGGAAACTAAAATCGATGGTTTCCTGTCAACACGATACAGTATAACGGATGAGCCAGCTTTTTATCTGGGGCACCGTGATGATAACGGCATAAATGAAGACGGTAGTTTTTATGGTACCAAGCTGGGTCTGAATATTTCGACGCAGGTAAATGAAAAAATGTCCGTTGCGACGCAGTTACTTTCTACTATTCAAGAGGGAGGCTATGCAACTAAATTGGATTGGGCATTCGCAAATTTAAATTTATCGCCAACGCTGGATCTGCGTGTTGGTAAAATTAAATACCCAGTGGGTTTAGTTAATGAATATGTGGATGTGGGTGTTGCTTATCCATGGATACAAGCGCCGGTGGTTGTTTATTCTGAATTGCCAACAGCGGCTCAAGCAACCCGCGAAGCATACACAGGTATCAGCTTTCTCAAAACGGTGTCAGTGGAAGACTGGATCTATAGTGCAGATTTTTTTGCAGGCCAGGTTGATTTAACAGGAATGACCATTAAAAAGTTGCTGGGTGTTTCACTGCGTGCCAATTGGGACGATATGGTTGAAATGCAGTTGGCGACTTATCAGGGAACGATGCGTCCAACTGACTTAACTGCGCCGATGGCAACAGCGATGGACGGCAAGACGCATGGCGCCACGACCTTGGGCATTAAGTCTGATATTAATAATATTTTAGTTTTTGCTGAATATGCCAAAGTTGAAATGGACACAGAAGGCATGATGAAAGATAGAATGAATTCAGATTCCTGGTATGTGACGCTGGCTTATCGAATGGGTAAATGGATGCCGCATATCACACTGCAGGATTGGCAGCAAAAAAGTGGCATGGGTGCAACGGATGGTTATGGCAGCACGATTACAACTGCGGGTTTAAACTACAGTATTTCGTCTAAAACCGTTGTTAAATTTGAAGTAAGCACGATTGAAACGGATTCGCATGATAATGCCACATTGTTAGGTGTGACAGGTCTTGGTCTGTTCCCATTGGAGCAAACTGATACGTTAGCTAGTTTGGAAGATGACTCAACATTAATGTATAGCGTTGCTTTAGATACAGTATTCTAAGTGAATTGGAGAAAAAAGATGACTATAAAAATGCAAAATATAAACAAGCATCCATCTCGGTATATCTCCCGATTCATGTTTGCTGTTATTGTAATGAGTGTCGTGACGATCAGTCAGGCGAATGCAGGGTTAGCCGTTGTTGTTAAAGCAGGCAGCGATATCCCTGAGATGAGTCAGACAGAAGTCCGAGCGATTTTTCTGGGTAAAAGTAAAAACTTTGCAAATGGCACAGCTGCCTCACCATCTTATCAGGGTGAAGGCTCTTCAAAATATGCAGAGTTTGGAGATAAAGTGTTGAGAAAGTCAGCCGCACAGCTAACGCAGTACTGGGCGCGCTTGGTATTTTCAGGTAAAGGCACGCCTCCGCAATCAGCAGCTGATGACGATGCTGTTAAAGCATTCGTTGCCAGCACTAAGGGCGGTATCGGTTATATTGATAGCGCTTCTGTTGATGGTTCAGTTAAGGTTGTTTTTAAAGCTGACTGATTGAAGTAGAAAAAGTAAGTAAAAGCCAGGCTGAGAGATCAGCCTGGCTTTTTTTATGCGGGGAATAATGCAATTAATAGGAATTTTTACTAAAGATAATATCTGAGATGACGACTTAGTTATTACGAGATATATGTATGTTGTGGTGTTTGGTGAGGCTGGATCCACTAAATATTGAAAAAATGCATATTCAATTTTGAGTCATAAATGGCTCGTAGTACGCCCATAATTAAATGGGTGAGGAGGAAAAATGAACTGGCTCTACAATCTTTCTATTAAGTATAAAATTCTTTCTGTTGTGATGGTGGGGATTTTGGGTTTTGCTGCCTATTTTGCATTTAATGCAGTCGTTGCGATGAGCAACACCGATCGTCTTGAAAGCATTCGTAGCGTTTATTTTCCTGTTCTGGAAAAGACAGATCAGAGCGTCGTGACATTTTCGCGTATACCGGAGATGTTTGAATCAGCTGTTGCTGTTGCAGATGAAGATCTTGTTGATGAAACTAAAGCTTTCAGCGAAGAAATGATAAAAGATTTTGATTTTATCGAAAGCGTATCCTCTGATTTTGCGGGAGACCTGGGTGGTTTGAGAGTGGGTTTTTCAAGCTATTATGATTATTCCTATAAGCTAATGACGAAGATGGTTAATGGTGAAATTAGTATGGTTGATGCGGCAGGTAGCATTAAGCAGATGAATGAATACAAGCTTGCATTTGATGAACAGTTGGGTGCGTTTCGTACAAAGGTTTACAATCAGTTCACTAGTGCAATCAGTGAAGCAGACCAAGCGGCCAGTGATGCCTTGGTGATAGGTGGAATAATCGGTGTTGTCCTGCTGCTGTTATTGGGCGGGCTGGGTATGTTTACTGCGCTAAATGTAACCGGAAACCTTAATAGCGTGGTTAGTTCTTTGCGTGAGCTAGCGTCAGGTGAAGGGGATTTAACCAAGCGCCTGGAAAGCAAGCAGCATGATGAGGTGGGCGAACTGGTAGAACAGTTTAATGCTTTTATTGGAAATATTCAGGAGATCATTAAGCAGGTTGTGGCATCAACCCATACCTTGAATACGTCATCGGAAGAAATGCTGGTGGTTTCGGAGCAGTCTAGCCAGTCTGTTCAGCGGCAGTTAGCCGATGTCGAGCAAGTAGCAACAGCTATGAATGAAATGACAGCCACAGTTCAGGAAGTTGCTCGTAATACTTCTGATGCCGCGGGTTCTGCTCGTGAGGCATCGGATGAGGCAGTGAAAGGCCAGAAGGTTGTTAACAATACGGTTACTTCGATCAATCAGTTGGCGAATGAAATTGAAAATGCATCAAGTGTGATACAACGTCTTGAAGAAGACAGCGAAAATATTGGCACGGTATTGGATGTGATTAAATCGATTGCTGAGCAGACCAATCTGTTGGCACTGAATGCTGCGATTGAAGCAGCGCGAGCAGGCGAGCAGGGTCGTGGGTTTGCGGTGGTAGCGGATGAAGTTCGTACGCTGGCGCAGCGCACACAAACCTCTACCCAGGAAATTCAGGCGATCATTGAAAAACTGCAATCAGGTGCAGTGGAAGCTGTTAAAGCTATGAATGAAAGCCGTACTCAGGCGCAAAGCAGCGTTGAGCAATCGACCAAGGCTGGTGAATCATTGGGCACTATTACTGAAATGGTTGTGCGCATCAATGAAATGAATACTCAGATTGCCAGTGCTTCAGAAGAGCAAGGTGAAGTGGCTGAGCAGGTGAATCGCAGTATTGTAGCGATTAGTCAGGTTTCTGAGCAGGCGGCAAACAGTAGTCAGCAAATCGCACAATCCAGTGGTGGCGTGCAGTCAATGGCGACAACGTTGAATGACTTGGTGACGAAGTTTAAAGTCTAAGTTAGGCCTAGAAAAGCTTTAACAACTCGGCCTCTGCTAGCGCAGAGGCCGAGTTGTTTATAGGGTGTGGTATTTATGTTTTTCTAATTAAGTCAGTAGTTTGAGTAGCCACGTAGATTGAGGTCATTTTTTGTTTCTATCTCCCTGTAATTGTTCGTAAACTGCTCACAATGATTGTTAATGTTGCCCTAAGGGGTTAAAATACCGCCAGTTTCTTATTGGCCCGCCGCCCGTGCGGGCCTCATTTTATTTGTTTTGGAGTTATCAATGGCTATTGAACGTACACTATCTATTATTAAACCTGATGCCGTGGCAAAAAATGTCATTGGTAAAATTTACAGTCGTTTCGAAGCAGCAGGCCTTACTGTTATTGCTGCGCGAATGGTTCAGTTGAGTCGTGAGCAGGCAGAAGGTTTTTATGCCGTGCATAAAGATCGTCCTTTTTTCAATGATCTGGTTTCATTTATGATCTCTGGCCCGGTGATGGTTTCTGCTTTGGAAGGTGAAGATGCTGTTGCTACACATCGTGGCATCATGGGGGCGACGAATCCAAAAGAAGCTGACGCCGGTACCATTCGCGCTGATTTTGCTAGCAGCATTGATGAAAACGCAGTGCATGGGTCGGATGCGACTGAAACGGCGCGTGAAGAAATTGCTTATTTTTTTACTGATGAAGAAATTTGTCCCCGCAAGCGATGAGCTTTTGACGCAGAGTACAAAAATTAATTTGCTCGACCTTGATCGAGCGGGTCTGGAGGCCTTCTTTTCTGAAATCGGAGAGAAGGCCTTTCGCGCTTCTCAGCTACTGAAATGGGTGCATCAACAAGGCTGCATCGATTTTTCAGAAATGACCAATTTGAGCAAATCCCTGCGAGCCAGATTAGCGGAGCAGACGACGATTGTGCCGCCGGAAGTGGCGACATCACAGGTCTCCGATGACGGTACACGCAAGTGGTTGTTGCGTCTCAGTGATGGGAATTGTATTGAAACAGTTTTTATCCCTGAAGGTGAGCGCGGCACGCTGTGTGTTTCATCACAGGTGGGTTGCACGCTGACGTGTTCATTTTGCTCGACAGCGCAGCAAGGTTTTAATCGTAATCTGACGACTGCGGAAATAATTGCCCAGCTGTGGGTGGCTAACCGTGAGTTAGGTCATCGTGCAAACGGTGAGCGAATTATTACCAATGTTGTGATGATGGGTATGGGTGAACCGCTGTTGAATTTTGACAATGTCGTGAGCGCCATGCATCTGATGATGGATGATTTTACTTACGGCCTGTCCAAGCGTCGAGTTACTTTGAGTACGGCGGGCGTTGTACCGGCGATGGCGCGTTTACGCGAAGTCTGTGATGTCAGTCTTGCTGTATCGCTGCATGCCAGTAATGATGAGCTGCGTAATCAGCTGGTGCCACTAAATCGTAAATACCAAATTGCTGAATTGTTACAAGCTTGTTGTGATTACGTAGAAGGTCATCCGCGTCGCCGCATTACCTTTGAATATGTGATGCTCAAAGGGGTGAATGACAGCGAACAAGATGCGCGGATGTTGGCTGGGCTGCTAAAAAATGTGCCATCGAAAGTTAATTTAATTCCCTGGAATCCATTCCCCGGTGCAGACTATGAGCCATCCAGTCGCAATGCGATAAATCGTTTTCGCGATATTTTAATGGCAGCAAATATTATTACCGTGACGCGAAAAACACGCGGTGACGATATTGATGCGGCGTGTGGTCAGTTGGCTGGAAAAGTTCAGGATAGAACACGTCGCAGCGAACGTCTTATTCGAATTGATAGAGCAAGCAATGCATGAAGATGTTTTCTAAGTTGGTACGTGTGGCTGTTGTTATGGCATTTTCAATGTTGCTGGGTTGTACGATTGTTCCAGATAAAATTGACCCAGAGGCTGGTGTTGATTCGCCTGCGGCTATTAATGCCAAGCTGGGCCTGACCTATTTGAAACACGGAAAGTACGATGTTTCCGAGGCGCGGTTGCTTAAAGCCTTGAGGCAAAATCCTGACTTATTCGAAGCGCATCATTATATTGCGCTTTTGTATCGTCAAATTGACAAGCTGGATCTCGCAGAAAAACATTATCGTCGTGCAGTAAGTCTTAACCCGGAAGATGTGTTTCTGAAATATAACTATGCTGTGTTTCTTTGTGATGAGCTGAAGCGATACGACGATGCAGTTGAAGCTTTTCTTGCGGTGGCTAATGATAGAAGTTATTCCCGACCACATGAGGCTTATCAAAATGCCGGCGTATGCCTGGCTAGAAAACCGGATTATGTGCAGGCAGAAAAATATCTGCGCATGGCTTTGGATATAGATAAGCGTATGCCTGTTGCTTTGTTTTGGTTGTCGCGGATCAATTATGAGAATGGTCAAGGTTTGAAAGCACGCGCTTTTTTGCAGCGCTATGCCGGATTTGCTCAACATTCAGCGGAAAGTTTATTGCTGGGTTACAGGCTGGAGACTGCGCTGGACGACAAGGAAATAGCGGATGAATATGCTGATCAGTTAATGCGAAAATTTCCAGACAGCGAAGAGTTTAAGTTATTGCAAACAGAGTCTGCTCCATGAATGAACTACTAAACCAGTAGAGGTACGCTATGATTGCACAAAATAATATTAAACGACGTCAGTCACGACAGATCATGATCGGTGATGTTGCGGTGGGCGGTGATGCGCCGATCGCTATTCAGAGTATGACCAATACCGATACGTTGGATATTGATGCAACGGTGGGGCAGATTAGCGCGCTGCAAAAGGCGGGCGCAGATATCGTTAGAGTGTCTGTGCCGACAATGGATGCAGCTGACGCTTTTGGCAAGATCAGGCAGCGTAGCGAAATTCCATTGGTCGCAGATATTCACTTTGATCATCGCATTGCTTTACGTGTTGCAGAGCTGGGGGTGGATTGTTTGCGAATTAACCCAGGCAACATTGGTCGTGAAGAACGCGTACGTGCTGTGGTTGATGCTGCGCGTGATCGCGGCATTCCAATTCGCATCGGAGTGAATGCCGGTTCACTGGAAAAAGACATACAAAGAAAGTATGGCGAACCTAATGCGGATGCGATGGTTGAGTCCGCAATGCGCCATATTGATATTTTAGATCGCCTCAATTTTCAGGATTTTAAAGTTAGCCTCAAAGCATCTGAAATTTTTATGACTGTGGCAGCATACAGGCAACTGGCAAGTCAGATCGATCAGCCTTTGCATCTTGGTATTACCGAAGCGGGCGCTTTGCGTTCCGGCACGGTTAAATCGGCGATAGGTCTAGGTATGCTTTTATCTGAAGGCATCGGCGATACGATTCGTGTCTCTCTGGCAGCTGATCCAGTTGAAGAGATTAAAGTGGGTTTCGATATTCTTAAAAGCCTGCATATACGCAGTAAAGGTGTGAATTTAGTCGCATGCCCTTCCTGTTCGCGGCAAAAATTTGATGTCATCAGTACAGTGAATGCATTGGAATTGCGTCTTGAAGATATAACCGACCCGATTGATGTTGCTGTGATCGGCTGTGTTGTAAATGGCCCTGGGGAAGCACGAGAAGCGGATGTTGGTTTAACGGGCGGGGAACCTAATTTACTTTATACAGATGGCAAGCCAGATCATAAGCTTAGCAATGATCAGTTGCTTGATGAGCTGGAACGAACTATTCGTGAAAAAATTAAACAGCGTCAGTCAGGTGTTATTGGCGAAGAGATAAAGTTTGTGGAGAAAAATCTCGTTTCTTAAAGTTACGCTGCGAGAATTTTTTCGAATAACAGGAAATTTAGATTTTGAGTAAGCATATACAGGCCATTCGTGGCATGCATGACATCCTGCCGTCCGATACGCCTTATTGGCAAAT
>Ga0316205_10001481_pt1 | contig 29297 bp, 23 predicted proteins | sample 3monthpyrite_MG_FD_204941 | JGI IMG/M metagenome (GOLD analysis project Ga0316205, IMG submission 204941) | Microbial mat bacterial communities from mineral coupon in-situ incubated in ocean water Damariscotta River, Maine, United States -... | ecosystem: Environmental > Aquatic > Marine >...
CTGTGCAAAAACAGCTATACTGGTATTATCAATTAGAAAATGGGAGAGAAATCCCTCAAATGAATCATAATAACAAAAAGTATGAATTTATGATCAATACATGGCGGAAAATGCCAGTAGCTTTATGTAATATACTTGGACCGTATATTGTTAAGGGATTGCCATAGATTCCTTCTTCTTTGACGGGACAGGTTTGGGACGAAAAACATTGAAAGAAAGAATAGCCAAAATCGTGTTAGACACATTACCACGTTCACTAATGAATCGATTGGCAGGCGATTTTTTGCCTGTGTTTATGTTGCATAGCATGGTTGATTACGACAACAATCCACGTGGGAGAGGATTCCTTAATCTAAATAAGGCACTCGAATATACTCGTAAGAAAAAATATAAACCGATATCGTTAGACAAGCTTTTTATCTCTTTATTAAATGGTAGGTCTATTCCTGAAAATAGTGTTTGCTTTACGGTTGATGATGGGTATGTAGATCAAGTAAATTTAATTGCACCAATTTTTTCAAAATTTGATATACCTCTGACTTGCTTCGTTGTTACAGATTTTATAGATAAAAAAATATGGTTATGGGATGCTCAAGTACGTTATATAATTACCCATACTAGACTGTCATCCTTCAAGGTTAATTTGCCAGATGAGCAAGAGTATATTTGTATAATGGAAAACCAAATAGACTCAAGTAGGTCTATTATCGGTAGAAATTTAATAAACTGTTTAAAAGAAAAAGATCAGACAAATATCTATAGGTGGCTAGAACAGTTATATACAGCTGCTGAAGTTATAAATCCTACAGTGCCCCCTTTGGCATATAGAAGCGCTAGCTGGGAACAGTTAAAATCTTTTCAAAAGGCGGGTCATTGGGTTGCTCCACATAGTAAGACACATCCTATTTTATCTCAGGTCCCCGAAGAATCCGCGCGAAAGGAAATTGTCGATTCTTTTAGTGCGCTAAGAAAAAAAATTCCTGATTGCTCGCGAGTGTTCGCTTATCCTTCTGGAAGAGATATTGATTTCAGTATAAGGGAGGAAAAAATTGTAATGGAATCGGAAATGTTGGGTGCAGTATCCGCAGTTCCAAGTCACACCGTTAGACAGGATAGAATTACCTGTATTCCTAGATATGGGATGCCAAATAATATGTTTGATTACATGCAATACCTATCTTACATAGAAGTCTTAAAGGAAAAATTTCGAAGTTAATGGCATTTATTTCCGTATTATTTTTCGGTAATAGGTTTCCTTTTTAAGTGTTTTAGAAGCTCTTTTCTGATAGATTCTATTGCATAAAATATGTAAAATCAGGCTATAATAAAAAATACCTTTATATAGGGCATAAATATTCTCAAAATATAATCACCTCGAAAATTAAGAACATTTAACACCACCAACCAGAAATAAGAGACAAAAATTGACGTTTGTTTTTGCTAATGTCCTGATGAATACTAAAACGAGCCAGAGTAAATAAGTTGCAGCTTGGAGCTACATTGATTCCAGAATGCGTTGTAACTGCAGCATCATAATGCTTCGCAACAAGTTCAACTGCAGCATCGCAATAATCTCCATTAGGATAGCAAAAAAGATTGATGGATTTACCAGTTATAAACTCTAATCGCTTTTTACTCTCAACTATTTCCGTCTCTAGTGTTTTTGAATCCAAAGAATTTGATAATCTAATATGGTGGCAGGTGTGAGAACCAATTTTAACGTATCCGCTGTTCGCCATTTCTTTAAGTTGATTCTCATTTACTAAAGAGGGTTGGGAAGGAGGAGGGATCTTTAGTTCAGATTCCGCTTCTTCGATTAATCGAAGAAGTTCAATATCAGACTTTTGCTTTAATGAATATATAACTCTTGCTGATCGTTCATTGTCAGTTAAATCTTCCTCAAATAATTGCCAAAGCCAATTGAATGACTTCAATTTTGATTTCGGTTCCTGCAAAATACGTTGTACTCTATTTGGCCAAAACAAATCATTCCTTCCTATCATGTTAGAGACCGCAAATATAGTTGCTGGGACATTTTCTTCCTTTAATATTGGAAAAGCATGCTCATAGTTGTCTAACCAACCATCGTCAAAAGTGATAGCACAGGCTTTTTTTGGTAACGTTTGTTTTTTTTCTCGCCGACTCACCCAATCTTCAAGGTCTACGATTGTGAATTCATTCTTTAGCAATTTGAGATGATTGCGCAGCGTTGCTGGTTCTACAATCATTCCTGGCTCTTCTAAAAAGTATCTTGGATCCGCTTTAGGTAAAATGCGATGGTACGTTATTATCCATAGTTGTTCTTTTTTCGGTTTTCGCCGGTGTAAACCAAATGTAGAAGCAAATATCTCAAATGGAAATTTAATAGTTTGTTTTAGGTGGTGCTTTAAACGTATATTACCCATCAATACTCTATCCTCTAATTAAGAATGAATATAAAGACTTTTTTATTTTAAAAAATACTGAACGATCTTACTTTGTAAGAGCGTTCAGATATTGTTTTAGTTCCTCTATTCCTGGTCGCCAATCGTTACGCCTGGCGACTTGGTGCTTTGTATTTACAAAGTCAGGCTTTAAGAAACTCATTATTCTTTTTATTTTTGTTTTAAGAGAGTAATCATTGCTCTTGAGTACAAGGTATAGACTATCGAAATCACCTAGGAACCACCTGAGCTTAGCGCCTATCCGGTAATTGTTTTCGAGTTCAACTTTTTCATTGTTACTAATTCGAAAAAGTAATCGCGGAAAATCCACACCTGCATCAATAGCTAATTGCAATGAGCCCCAAAAACGCGTATTCACCTCCATCAAATAAGGCGTTCCGTCGTTTGTTACTCTAAATTCGACCATAGCAACTCCGTGCCACTTTACATTATCCAGGAGTTTTTTAGCATTACCAAGTAAATTAGGGTTTAAGGGGGTACTTGTACTCACTACGCTCACGCCACCTTGAGGGGGTTTTTCTCTCAATCGCTTATGAGAAAAAAAAGCAACAGGTTTACCTTTGTCGTACAACGCAAATACTCCAGCTCCGTGACCTTCTATAAATTCTTGAATCATAAACGGATTGCTTTCTAACCAACGATAGGTAGTTAAAATACGTTCGAGATCAACTTTGTTTTTTGCGATTTTGACTTCAGTTTGCTTGCAGTTCATTCCATTCCAAATTAGAGAACGACTAGGTTTGATAACAATCGGATATTGGGTAAATTGCAAAGTATCGACATCGGAAGCTCTGTCATAATGAATTGATTTGGGGCTAGCTATATCGATTCTTCTTGCTATATTTACCAGATTGCTTTTGTCCGCGATTGCCATGACGTTTTCAAGTGTATCAAAAGGAATTGATGTACCTTCAAATAGGGTCCGGTTCATTAAAATAATTTGACTACTCATTTCGGTACAAGGCATCAGGAAATCTAATTCTAAGGACTTAATAACTTCCTCCAGCCAGTTTAAAAAAGCAAAGGGGGCTTTTTCGATTTCCGGATACCTTAAATATTTTTGGCTATATTTTGAACAGCCACCAATCGCTTTTACTGTACTATCTGAAGTGAAAATCTGGACATTATCTAGCGAGCCCAAAGAACGAATCACGGCAAGTGAGCTTCTTTGATTGGCGTCTAGCACCAGTACTTTGAATTTTTGATTATTCATAAAAACTTCAGATAAATTTTCTTAATAGTTGCGTAGCACTATTCTTAATTAATAAGTATACTAATTTAAATCGTGACTGGAACTTTACCGTTACCTAAAGAAATTAGGCTAACAACCTACGGGCTAGACTTCCCTCAGTAATATATGTTGTATATGCAACTGATTGGAAACACAAAAGAGACTATTATGTTATCATAAATAGATGTACTGTCTACAGTTTAAAGCAAGCAAAAACTATGTGAGTTCTATATACCAGGCTGTACTAAAGAAGTGGATCTAGTTAAACCAATCAGGACATTTGACTAGTTAGGGTCATAACTTGCGAAAGTAGTTATAGGAATATTATAGTATACAATGTATGCAAGGGAATTTGCCAGGATGATATTGAGTTCAAATTTTCTTAAACATACAGCGAGTACGATTATTCAATTATAAGCAGCCTTAAACACAGGTCGGGTATAAAGAAGATATCTTTGACTGTGGCGAAGTTTTTTTACCAGATAACCCTTTAATCTTCTGATGTTCATTGGTTACTGGAAGTTTATAAGATTATGGATAAAACAGTATTGTTGGGTATGCGTTAAAGTGTTGGCAGAACAATGTTTCAAGCGATGTGAATCATGAAACCAGAATTGGAAAGTTTAAGGCTCCGAGACTTTTTTATTTGTTTTCGCGAACAAGTGTTAGCATTCTGGCTTCTTTGTTTCTATATCCTGCTAGAGTATATTCGACCACAGGTGATGTACCCTGTTCTAAATTTCTTACCTTGGGGGATGGTTGCAATTTTAAGTTGCATGATTAGTGCTATTCTACTCAGAGAAAAGAAAACCGATTTAAATTCACTGGACCTTACTTTCATTTTGTTTTCCATTGTTACTGCGTTTTCAATAGTTTTCGCTTGGGATACTGGATTGGCGCTAAAAAAAGTGACAACTATAATTAGTTGGTTAATCTTGTATTATTGTGTTAAAAGGATTGTTACTACACCAAATAGAATAATGATTTTCATAATATTTTTCCTAATATTTAATTTCAAATTATCTCAGCATGGGGCTAGAAGCTTTGCATCAAGAGGGTTTACGTTTGCTCAGTATGGATTGACTGGTTCCCCTGGTTGGTTTCAAAATTCAGGCGAATTCTCTTTACAGATGGTAGTGATGTTTTCTTTTAGTTATTCATTGCTTACGGGGCTTAAAAAGTATGTCAAAAGTTTAAAAAGGTGGTGGGTTTTGATGTTTCTTTTTCCCGGAACAGCGGCACTGACGATTATTGGCGCATCCTCAAGGGGAGGGCAGCTCGCGCTGTTGATAGTAATTTTTTTGATACTACTAAAAGACAAAAAACAGCTTCTCAAGTATGTCTTTTTAATGAGTATTGTTGCGTTCGGCGCTGTTGAGCTATTGCCACAAGAGCAAAAGGAAAGATTTACAACAATGGGCGAAGATGAAACGTCTCAGCTTAGATTTAAACACTGGGAAGCAGCGTTGGTAACAATCGAAAAAGAGCCAATGGGGATAGGTTATTCTAATTGGAGTAAATACTACCCTGCCAATTTTGATATACCTTCATCCGAAGTAGAAGTGATACATAATACGGTTTTGCAGGCATATGTGGAGCTAGGTCATATAGGAGGTTTCATTTTTCTGTTACTAATTGTCATTACACTATCTATGAATAGGAACACATATAAGGAATTAATAAATATAGGCAACCCTGATTCTGACTTCTTAGCCCACATAGCAAGTGGGCTTAATCTTGGTCTTATAGGTGCTTTTATTGCTTCAATGTTTATGTCCATTCTATGGTATCCAGTATTTTGGCTCGCTTTCTGCTCAACTTCCGCCTTACGAAATATAGCGATAAGTTACAGAAAAAATGAAATTAGTTTAGATTTCGAAAGGAACGATATTAAATCTGCATTTTTGAAAATGGAAAATAGAAAATGGAAAAATTAATATTGAATAAATGTGACAGAAATAAGATGAATTTTGTGATTGTGATAGGAGCTATGAAAAGTGGAACTACTAGTCTTTTTAATATTTTAGGCCAGCATCCAGAAATTTGTAGTGCCAAGACGAAAGATGCCGATTTTTTCTGCAACGAACCGAGGGATTTGTCAAATAACTCATATCAATCTCAATATCATTGGAATCCAGGTGTCCACAAAGTGGCATTGGAAGCATCGGTTGCCTACACAAAAGCTCCTTATGTAAAAGACATACCTAAAAAGATATATTCTTCGGGATTTGGGGATTTCAAATTTATCTATATGTTAAGGCATCCATTACGCAGAATCGAATCGCAAATTAGACACGGAATCTTCGCTGGTTGGGGAAAGTCTTTAGATGAAGAGTTTCCGCAAAGTGCGGTAGAGTTTTCGAAATATGGTTTGCAGCTTGAAAAATATCTCAAGTACTATGGAGAAGAAAAAGTTCATTTGCTGACAATGGAGGATTTTAAATCAACCCCTAATTTGATGTTGAAAAACATATGCCAGTTTTTGGATATAAATAGTGAGTTTAAGTTTTCGAACCCCAATGAAGTATATAACTCCGGGGCTTTTTTCAATGGTTCTAAAATTACTGCAAAGATAACGCAAAGCAGGTTTGGTCAAACAATTGCCAATAAGTTTCTAACACCTGATATGAAAAATCTAATTCGAAATTTTTTATCGATAGAGAACCCCACTTCACAGGAGCAGGATGAATGCAAGAATCGATGGCGTTTAAATGATTCAGAAGAACAAAGAATTCTTGATCTACTTAAAGCGGATTTAAATAGATTGGAAATAAAATACGGAGTAGATGTACGTTCTGTGTGGAATTTAAAAATATAGGAAGGTAACAAGATAACATGAGATCTCATATAAATTTTCCTGAAGGTGCAAGTTTTGCTTTCACTATTCTAGATGACACGGACGATACAACAGTCGAAAATGGAATACCAGTATACGACCTATTGAATGACCTGGGCTTTAAAATAACCAAGACGGTTTGGGCGTTTGATGCTAGGCCGGAAGATAGGGGACCTTATTTTGCGGGTTCGACGTTATCAAACGATAGTTACTTTGATTGGGTTAAAGAACTACAAAACTCAGGCTTTGAAATAGCTTTCCATAACGCCACGATGGCGAGTTCAATAAGATCAGACACCATAAAGGCATTGGATCTCATTGAACAATCTCTAGGCTGTAAAGTTCGATTGCATTGCAATCATGGACAAAACAAAGAAAACTTGCATTGGGGGGCTGAACGTTATCGTCACCCATTAATTCGAACTTTTGTTAAACTCTTATTTAATGTCGGTAACTATCCTAAGTTTGAGGGTAACAATGTAAATTCACCATATTATTGGGCTGATGTTGCAGATCAACGATTATCCTTTATAAGGGGATTAACTTATGGGACACTAGATTGCAGTAAGATCAAACCATATGGCCCTTATTTTGAGCGGGCAAAACAAAAATCCTCTTGTTTCTTTAACACCGCAGACGCTCCTAATATTTATGCTTATAACAGGCTAGTTAACAGAAATTCAATCGATAAATTAAAAAAAGAAGGAGGGTGGGCTGTGGTTTCAACCCATTTAGGAAAAGGATTTTTTAGGTATGGTAAGTTAAATAAAGATTTCGTAGATACAATGGAATATATTTCGAAGCTAGGTGGTTGGTATGTTCCAGTTAGCGAACTTTTGGATTATATTTCGGTTAAAAATGGAGCAAAACAAATAAATAATGCAGTTCGTTTTTCGATGGAAATAAATCACGTAATAGATCGGGTGAAAAATAAAATTAAGCCGAGCACTCTAAAGTAAATATAGATACTCAGCAATTTCATGAATCTTTCTTAGAATAGGGTATGCAGGTCATACTTCATTCAACTAAAGTGTTGTCGGGCTTTTTCGGTGTGAGTTTTACTCCGAAAGAACCTATCTGCTCAGAACCATTAATATAAGCACCTTTTACATTTGAGTAACTCCCTCCTCGCCCATCCGTGGTGTACTGTGCGCGTTTAAAATCAGCAGCATTCGTACCGTTTGCATTGCTAAAGCCTGGATCTTGCTGAGTAGAATTAGGATCAAATCCAGTGGCTGATACGTAAGCTGCTAGTGTTGACCACTCAGTAGACTCCCTCCAATTTGCTGACCCATAAAATTGATTGTAATCAGAGTAGGTCCATTGATTAGAAAATGTAGCACCTGACCCACCCCATCCAACGTGGTAAAAATAGTTACTAGATGTTGAATAGATGTTATTCCAAGCATTTATATCTGTTACAACATTTACATTACGCAAAGAAGCATAGCCATTATTGACAAAAGTATTATTATAGATTTCCCATCCATCAAGCCAAACAACTAGTCTGATCCCTCCCTGCTCATTATCATTAGAGGTATTATTCGCTAAGAAGACATTATTGTGTATCTTGACGTCAGCCCCATTTCCTTGACCGCCACCTTGCATTCCTGATAGATAGTTGTTATAGACGAAGTTATTTCTAAAAACAAGATTAACTGGCGTGTCTTTCATGTAAATACCATGACCTACGCTGTTAAATAAATCATTGTTCTCAATTAATAGGTTTGTGCTTTGATACTGCATAATTAGAGGGCTATTTTCTCTAGTTTCTCCAAACAACCCATTATCATGAAGAATATTGTTTTTAACTGTACAATCAGTACAATACTCAACTCTCAAAACATTTCCAAAGTCGTCACCTCCATTGGATCTAGGTGTGTCTAAACCTCCAAATATATTACAGTTTTGAACGAGCGAATTTTTTGTTCCCCATAATATAGCGGCCCCTCTAATAGACAGGCCATCAATTATTACAAAATCGCTCCCCCAAACAGTCCCCACAGCTGCCCACTCAGGATTCTGACCAGCATCCAAAAATACAGTGCCATCTCCAGCACTTTTTATTGTGATTGGATTGGTTGAGGTTCCAGTTACGTTCGCTGCAGGTGAGACCAATGCTCTGACTCTATCCATCAAATTAGCATCCGCAGTGGGCAAATTATCTTTTGACAACAGATAAGTTCCCTCATGAATTAATAGTGTATCTCCAGCGTTCAATTGTTTTGCACCGAACTCTGGTGTTCGCCAAGGATTGCCGCTCGTTCCGTCACCTTGCGTGTCATTTCCAGCCGTAGATACATGAAAATCTGCTGAAATGACGAAAAAGGGAAGAGTTAGAACAAATGATACAAGCAAAACAAGGAAAAAATTCTTTGGCATTTTAATACTCCAAAAAAGCTAGGATTGGTATTGTTAGAAATCTCGTAAAAGTGCCCAAATTGAATACCTAAACTAGAAAAAATCTATAATCGTGATAACTGGAATTCCATTGTCACATGAATATTACATTCTAATCGTGTGTTAGTGCTCAAAATAGACCTTTTCCTCCAAAAATTTAAAATATTATAAAAAAAAATTTGATTAGATGTTTATTGATAGAGTTACCTATACTGGCAATTAAAATGTAGTTGATTGGAGAATTAAAAAGTTAACTAATAGTTCAAATATTTGTTAAAATAGAATGTTTTCGTAAAAAACACCTAATCGGTAGATATGCGCCCATCAAATTTTTGGAATTATGCGGCTGAGAAGGTACTCATTTCAAAAATGGAGTTAGATTGGACAATGGGAAATATTTTATTGGTTGCGAATTGGGAGTCCGATGTTGGCTACGCCTGGTGGTTAATGGAAACTTACTGGGTTGAAATATCCAATTTTATCGAGAAAAATGAAGGCAAAGCACATCTCATTTACCCCAAGATAACTAAAATACCAGAATCGATAAAAAATAGTGGAATAATCACCCATGAATTGCCCTTTATACCTAAAAATAGACTTGGGCGAAAGAAACTACGTAACTTTATAATAGAAAAAAGAATAAAATATGTTTATTTATCTGATCACGTATCAATGTCGATTCATTATTTATTGCTTAGACGTTGGGGAATAAAGAAAATAATAATTCATGACCATACTCCTGGCGAAAGAAAACTTCCGGTGGGATTTGTAAGATTCATAAAATATGTGTCACATAGAATTCCGCTCATTACCGCCGATATAAACATTGGTGCTACTCGTTACCTTACTGAAAGAAACAGAAATGTTAATTGTATTCCCGCTAATAAGACCTATACAGTTCCCAACGGGATTGTACCTATTGACTTAGAGGCAAGTTATCGGGATAAATACAGAAAAGAGTTCAATGTTAGTGAAAGTTCAATTATATGTGTAAGCACCGGAAGGGCTACATCCTACAAAGGTCTAGACTTTCTGATAGACGCGGCTTTCCATATAATTAATAAACGCGAGGACAAAAATGTCACCTTTATTCATTGTGGGGATGGTCCTCAATTAGATGAATTCAAGACGAAGACAAAAGAACTTAAGATATCTAAGCAATTTCTATTTTTGGGAAGAAGAAATGACGTTAGAAATCTTTTACAGGCATGTGATATAGCAATCCACCCCTCAAAAGGTGAGGTAGGTTACTGTCTATCGATATTGGAATACATGAGTGCAGCTCTTGTAACATTTGTTCCTAACAGAAGTTCAGTTTGTCAATCAATAAGAGATGGTCATACAGGATTTATTTACGACGCAGAGTCTATCGATTCTTTTTCCGATAAATTGGAAAAACTAGTAGGTGATAAAGATTTAATGAGTACGGTGGCAGAAAATGCACGAAGGGAAGTGTTGAAGAATTATACTCTGCAAAATTCAAAAACTGCTTTGATTGATATATTGGACAACATATTATAGTTTATTGGTATTTTTATCGATTTCTGATAGCTATGGTTAGAATATTTTTAATTGGTAAATGAAAAAGGAGTGAGGTGATGCTGAGAGATAAATTAAAGATTTATTCTTTTTTTAGAGGAATAGCTAATTTTATTAGATATCCAAAGGAAATTATGAAAATGGTATCTAGCAAAAGTTTCGTTTTTCTTTGTGAGTTTGAACCAGGACATTATTATTCACCTATTCCAAATATGGCAGAGATATCCAAATCCAGAGAGCAAGAGGTAATCTTTGATGAAGATAACAAAATTTTGGGTGTCGACTTAAACACCTCAAAGCAACTGGAACTGTTGAAAGAATTCAAAAGTTATTATCCAGACTTTTCTTTTTCGGTAAAAAAAACGGATAATGATCGATTTTGGTTAGACAATGGCATGTATAGTTTTGGGGATGCCGCAGTCCTGTTTTCGATGTTACGCCATTTTAAGCCTGCAAAGATTGTGGAGGTAGGGTCGGGTTTTTCTTCGGCATTAATGTTAGATGTCAATCAAAAGGATTTTAAAAATGGCATAGAACTTACGTTTATCGAACCTTACGCTAACAGATTGCATGGGTTACTCAGGGATTCTGATAGCGGCATTAATATTTTAGAAAGTCGAATTCAAGAAGTCGATCTTGATAGAGTTTTAGATTTGTCGGAAAATGATATTCTGTTTATAGATTCTTCTCATGTTACAAAAAAAGGTAGTGACTTACTATATATATTGTCCGAAATTGTACCAAGATTAAACAAGGGCGTAATACTTCATTTTCACGATATTTTTTGGCCATTTGATTATCCAAAAGAATGGATAAAAAGTGGAAGGGCGTGGAATGAAGCTTACTGCCTAAAGTTTTTTCTGCAGTTTAATAATGACTTTGAAATACTTTTTTTTAATTCTTATATCAAAGAAAAACATGAAGAAGAGTTAGATAAATATTTGCCTGTTTCCCTTGAAGAACCTTCAAACTTTCCATACACACAGGGCATGTCAAGTCTTTGGATAAAAAAGACAACTTAATCAATATTTTTTATTTTATTGAGGAAAGTATAATATCAGTGATTTTTTTAACGTTGGAAATATAATCATCCTGCAGGTAAATAAAATCCGATTTTTTAATATTGGGAAACCCCGACTTTAGCTTCTCTGCTAAATCGGAAACATTTTCTGGCTTTACGAATTTAATAACTGAAGAGGCTTTGATATTGGCTTTAACATAGTCTGTTTCACTAACAATAACAGGTCTGTTTAAGGTTATCGCTTCTAAAATCGCTCTTATTCCAGATGCGTAGTCTAGCCCTTCTTTGAGTGGGACGACAATTGCCGTAGAGCCTGAATACAGCTCAAACAGTTTCGAGTAAGAAATATTTTGATATATTTCAATATTTGCCGAGTTCGATATCGAGTCTTTAACTAAATAAGGGAGGGTAACTAATTTCAAATTGAGATCTATTAACGCGCAAGCTCTAGCCAAAGTTTCAAAATCTCTACCAGTATCGCGACCGATACTCAATACATACGGTCGTGTTGGAATCTTCGGATTCGTTGTCTTATAGAATTCATTGTCTAGTACAAACTCAATTGCTTCAAATTTTTCAATAGGCACGCCAGCAAATAGGGAGTATTTTTTGGCCTGATGTTTAGAATAAGTTATAATTTTGTCGGACCACCGAATACAGATTCTAATAAGATATTTTTTTATACTATTTTTTGGCAACGGGAATAGGGAATCGTAGCAAACCATAGGAGTGTTTGTTAATTTTGCTACTAAACTAGCCGAAAAAGAAAAGTCATCTTTCAAAACGACAAGATCGGCCCTGGCTATTTCAATAGCTGTATTTAGGTCTATTGGATTGAAACCATGTTTTCGGCAAAATGATACAAATTTTCCGTAAAGCCCTTTAAATCTACTATCTGAAAAGTGGATTTCTACGTTGTCTAAATTGCCAAGCTCAAGTAGCCCATACATTCGCTCTCTCGGTTGCTCCCGGCTTTCAATCTCCCCACGAAGTTGTCTTGTACAATGGGGGAAAATTGCCACAGTCTTATATATTGGCATATATTCATTACCTTTTTTAATTTATTGCTGCGCACTAGTTACTTAATTTACCATCTTCTAATTGAATAACATGATCGGAAGCTCTTATACTTGATTCTCTATGCGCTATCATAATAATTGTCTTTTCTTTCTTTAAAGAAGCTAACATATCTAATATTTTTAGCTCATTAGCTGAATCTAAAGAACTTGTAGCTTCATCTAATATTATTAATGTGGGATTATGATAAAGAGCTCTGGCTACAGCTAATCGTTGCCTCTGGCCACCGCTTAACAAACATCCATTCTCTCCTATTCTGGATTGTATGCCATCTGGAAGTGATTTTACATAGTCATAGAGATTCGACATTTTCAATGCATTATCGACCTTATCTTTAGAAATTAATACTAAAGGAATGCCGTAGGCAATATTTCTTTCCCAGGTAGAATCCAGTAGTTGAATATCTTGAGGTACGTATCCTATATTGCGTTGCCATTCTTCAATATTTTCAATCCCAAGTTGCGTTTTTCCAATTAGAACTTCACCTTTCTCAGGCTTTAGTAATCCTAACAATATATCCAAAGCTGTGCTTTTTCCGCTTCCCGACTTACCAACAAAAGTATTGATTTTATTCTTCCTTATTTTAAAAGATAAATTTTCAACGGCATTTGAATTTTGATTGGGGTATCGAAATGATACGTTTCTAAATTCGATATCCTCATTACATATGATTGGGTATTTATCCCCCGATATTCCATTACTTTTATCATCTGTACTATTGCTCATACTGAGGTAATATTCGCATGTTCCTAAGACACTGCTATTTGCTTTGATATTTGACAGGTCACGGTATGTAGCTTGCGCCAAAGGTAGTATCTTATAACCGGCGACTGCGTATAAACTCAATACGGCTATAGCTTCACTAGTTTTTTCAAAAGAAATAAATAGGTAAATTGATAATCCGATAGTGGAAGTAAAAACGATTGCTTCTACAATAAATCTAGGTAGATCAGCCGATATGCCATTGAAAGCCATATGGCCCATCATTTTCCGTATCAGAGTTGTAAACTCTTCAGCTCGCCAAGTTTCTAAATGACGAAGTTTAACATCCTTAATTCCTTGAATAGTTTCAGTCAAAATTCGTTGACGACCTTCATTCAACTCAGAAATCTCACGACCATTTTTGTATACTCTTTCGCGTATGGAGCTATAAATAAAAAAGTATAAACTGGATATAACAAGAAAACTAGTAATTGCAACCATTGGATCAGTCAGAACCAAAGCTCCTATTATGAATATAATTGAAATGATTTGGGATACTATTATCATCATTGGTTGAATAGCCATATATACTAGCCTCGGCACTTCATTAGTAATAACAGAAATTAGCACCGAAGAATTTTGTTGTGAAAAAAATAAAAAGTTTTGATTTAGATATTTAATAAATATCTGGCTCTGCAAAAAAGAACCAATTTTCATGGAAAATGAGTAGCTTGCCCAGGTCATGAAAGCTAAAAATGAATTGCTCACAATAATCACTACTGAAACACTAATTCCCAAGATGATCATGAAACTCGATGTTGAATCTGCACCTGATTTTTCATATAGATACAAAAGAATTTTGCTCGAATCTAACGAGTCGATGCTAGTTAAGGCTGTTATAAAACTAGCCATGGCAAATACAGATAGCAATTGGAATACCGCACCTATTAAAAAAAGTATTTGAAGGTAGACAAGGTTTTTTTTCAATTCGATATCGAAAAGTTTATATAATCGTTTATAAAAATTCATTTTGTTTCCTTTCTATACTTACTATGAAAGCAAGTAGAAGCTGCATACTTTTTTGATCTACAAAAGCATATATTCGTTGATTTTAAGATTTGACAAAAAATAAACATTTGATCTGGCTAATAAAATGTTGCAATACTTTACTTCCGCCAATTTGATATTGATTTAACAAATACGTCAAATAACAGCTCGTCAATCTGTGGTGCATAGGTAGTATCGGGTGATTTAACCTTCACAACCCATGAATCGTTGCCGGCCCACCTAATTGTAAAATCCTAAGCTATCTGAGTCATGGATATATTAGAGATTAACAACATTCTGATATTTCGTTCCTTAATTTTTATTTTATGTAAGCGTCAATTTTAAAGTCATTTTTTTAATGGCTTCCATTACAGTTGTAGTGCATTTCTTCAAATATGGTTCACTACATCCGTAAGGGTCGTGAATATAGGGTATTGGTTTTTCTAAGAATAACCCCAAAAGAGTAACCTTTATATTTGGATATCTTCTTTTTATCATTTTACTTTGATAAGGCTCCATACAAATAATCAAGTCCGTACTGCGAGGGGAATATGTTGAAATACAGGAAGTCCTGTGGATCGTTAAATCCACTCCTTCTTTTGCTGACGACCGCACCAATTCTTTGTAAGCTGGCTTGTTTGGATGGGTATCGAGACCAAACGAAGACACATTTTTGTATCCTAGTAGATTAAGATAACAATGAGCCAATGCGCTGCGGCATATATTCCCTTTACATACAAATACAATTCGACTGTCAATTATACTGGATGGTATGGGATCTACATGTTTCAAAAAACCCGTCATTAGTAGATATTTATAGTAAACATGAAACAGGTACCCTTTCTTTCCACCATAATTCTCTACAATATACTTTCCAACGTTCAATTCCAATTCCTCTGTTTATCAAAAACACGCGTTCGGAAGACTACCAACATACCTCTAAAAAGCTAGCACTTTTTGTCCTTAACTATAAGTGACCGACTAGCTTGGCGATATAAATCTAAATACTGATTACACATAGTAGAAATGCCATAGTTTTGTACAATAAAATTTCGTCCTGCCACCATACGAGTCTTTAATTGGTCTTTTGACAACAACCTCAAATTAGTAAAGCATTCCGCTAAACCTTCAATGGTGTGAGAGTTGCTGACAAATATTAGCCCGCGATCAAAAATTTTTTCTACCCCTGAAGGGGTTGTAATTACAGGTACAGCACTCGAAATGGCCTGATTTAGTGCTAAGGGGTGTCCCTCTGACAATGATGTCATCAAAAAAATATCGATCTCGGATAAGAAAAGAGCGCTATCATCGATAAACCCCTTAAAGTGTACGCTTTTTTCCAGTTTTAGTTCCACCACTTCCTTTTTTAATTGCTTAGCAAGTTCGTTTGTATCATCGCCAGCAATAGTAAGAGTGGCATTAATGTTTTGTGTACGTAAAAATCTAAGGAAGTCCAATGCGAGCGAATAGTTTTTCGCTGGACGCACGTTACCTAAACAACCTAATGAAATGGATTCCTTATCTAGACTAGATAGCGTCTTTTTTCCTAAGTTAAACTTTTCTGTATCAATACCGTTTTGTATAACATCTGTCGGTGATCCGAATTTAGTAAAACCATGTTTTTGCAGTTCTAATTTGAGCAGTTCTGTCACAGCAATTACTCGAAAGCTGCCAAAGTAAATTATTAAAAGTTTGAGCCACCGATATTTTTCATTTGGAGAAATGTCCACAATTCCATGAAATGTAGAAATAACTGGGGTAAAGGTTAATATCCCCGCAAGGCTGCCGTATACGTTTGAACCCAGCAAGTGTGATTGAATGAGATTAACTTTTTTTCTTCTTATTAATTTTATTAGATAGAATAGATAATGATAGTTGAAAGAACCTTTGCAGTCTTTGATATAAGTTTTAATCCCAAGCTTCTTCAGTTCATCGAAAACCCAGCCACGCCCTCTGACTAATGCAATGGAATCTATAGAGTTTGATCTGCTGGCATGGGCGAGTTGAGTAAATATCGTCTCTGCTCCGCCGGGGCCCGTTGTGTCAATTAGATGCAATATTGTCGAATTTTTATTAGTAGGCATATATTTATTTGGAGGTGTCCTGTGTCACATTAACTTTCCAGCATTAGGTCGATAAAAACGACTTAAATAGATCTGTTCGCAAGTCATCTGGTAAAAACTATGATGACATTGTGAGTATTTAGTTTTTATATTCAGTATTGAAGTCTCGTTCATTAACAATGGTTTGCTCTTATTATAATACGTTGATTTAAAAAGAAATATAAATACTCCACAAAATAATGAGCTATACTCTAAGCACGTATATCCCATTAACTTTTCTTCCTAAAATATAGTGCTCTTGCGAGAGAAAAAGCTCTGGCTAAGAAATAGCAATAGTTCAGGAAAGAATTCATGAATAATAAATTGATAGGGGAATCAGAAAATCGTTTATATGTAATTAAGGTATTGACGACCATCGTCCCTGTAAATATTAATAACGATAAAAGTATGTATCCTTTTAAAATACTGTAAAAAAAAAGTATGTGCATCGATATTAGAGCTATCGCAAGCATTGCGACCTTTGAATCCAGGAATCGACCGAAGGAAATAAAGTCTCCTTGTCCGTGCCAACACTCTCTTCTCATAAAAGATTTAAGTGTGTTGGGGAAACCCCAATGGATCGCTTTAAATTTGGCATTAGTAAAATAGTTAATGCCTAAATCTATAGAACGTCGACAATAATCATAATCTTCACCAGTATCTAGATTATTATCAAATCCACCTACAGCCATAAAAGCGGTTTTGGTAGTTATCATATTTGCACTGCCTAGCAATTTATCTTTTAGGTTACTAAACCAATAGCGTTCAATCCAACTTCCATCTGAAGGTACTACACACTGGTGACCAGCTAGAAATAACGGGTTATTTATAAAGTTTGAAGCGTTGTCCACTAAACAGTGCATCCAATCTTCTGTCAGCTCTACATCGCCATCAATAAAAGCGAGTAATTCAAATCTCGCTATTTGCGCGCCATAGTTTCTAGCACTCGCAACGTTGTTTCGAGCTATAGAGTGAACGTTGGTTGTGTAATTGCTGGCTAGGGCGGCCGTATCGTCAGTAGAACCATTATCGATCACTATCAAATCGAGCTCTACTTTGAATCTCGAAGCAAGTTGAGTAATTGAGCTAAGGCAGGTTTCAATAATACTTGATTCATTGTATGCGGGCACCACAACACTTAGTTGAATGTTGTCTCCATTATTCTCCAACATACTCTCCATACCATGACTGAAACGCTATCATAGCCCATAATTTGTGTGAATGATCAAACCTTCCCATGAGATGTTCTTTATGGAGTCTTGTTATTAAATTGGAATCAAAAATTCCTTGTTTGTTTAGTCTATCTACTGATAATAAGTCACCACACCACTCTTTGAGATCGTCTCTTATCCAACTAGCGACAGGGACCGAAAACCCCATTTTAGGTCTTTCAATCAATTCCTGAGGAACGTATCTATAAAGAACCTGTCGTAACAGCCACTTTGTTTGATTACCTTTCAATTTCATTTTGTTTGGAATACGCCAGCAAAAATCAAGGAGCTCATTGTCCAATAATGGAAGCCTCATTTCCAAACTGGCAGACATGCTCGCTCGGTCAGATTTGACTAAGTTATCACCTGGCAAATAGAATTTCTGATCCCAAAGCATGGCACTTTGAAGAAAGTTTTTATCAAAGGCCATATTTTCTCCGAGGAGTGGTTCCGATATTTGCCTTTTGAATAATTGCTGAGGTAATTGCCAATAACTACAAAGGTATTTATAGGTGCTCGATAGATCTTTTTGTTCTAGCATTTCAGCTAGTTTATGGATTTTTAAACCTATATTTGAAGCACCTTTTTTTCTAATCAACAAATGAACCCAACGGTATATGTTATCCCAGTATTTAGGAGGTGTAGCCTTTAATAATCTCTTAATTGCTTGTCTAATGAACAAGGGGAATTGTTGCATTTTTTCAATAGACTGCTGTGAAACACGGTAACGGTTATAGCCAGCAAAGAGTTCATCGCCCCCATCTCCAGATAGACAAACAGTAACTTTTTTAGTCGCCTGTTTGCAAACCAGAATGGTTGGTATTTGAGATGAGTCTGCAAAAGGCTCATCATAAACCTTCGCAATCGTAGGTACAACATCAAGTATATCAGCTGAAGACACATACAACTCATTGTGATTGGTTCCCAGGTGTTCAGAAACTTTTTTTGCATATATAGCCTCGTCAAAGCTCTTATCTTGAAACCCTATTGTAAAAGTATTAATGGGTGTTGCACTATTTGCCTGAGAAATAGCGGACACCAAAGAAGAATCGATTCCTCCAGACAAAAACGAACCAATTGGGACGTCCGATATAGACTGTTCATTTACAATTTTATTAAGTAGTTGATCTAGTGAATTGATTGCAGTACTTTCCTCAGTAATAATATTACCGCTTCCGTTTTGTACTTGCTTGTCTAAAGACCAATAAACATGATGATGTTCTTGATTGCTAATCATATACTCTAGTTCAGAACAGGTAGTTTTGTTGGAAAGTGGAATGCGTAGGAGTGCACCGGGCGCAAGTTTTTTAATGTTCGTGAAAATTGAATGAGGCGCGCTTATGTAGCCATAACGAAAATAGGAACCAAGCGCATCGTAGTCAAGTTTGAGTTGTCTTTGATTTATGATGGAATAAAAAGCTTTCAATTCAGAAGCAAAAATTAATTTGCCTTCCACAATACCATAGTAAAGTGGTTTTTCTCCCATTCGGTCTCTTACTAAAGTTAGCTCTCTTTCCCGGTCATCCCAAAGTGCAAATGCAAACATGCCCTTGCATTTATTAAGGGTTTTTATCAATCCCCATTGTTCAATACTGGCAAGTAGAACTTCAGTATCTGAATGACCTCTAAATCTGGTACCATGATTTTGTAGCTCTTTAGTAATAGCCTGGAAGTTATATATTTCTCCGTTAAATACAATTGTATACCGGCTAGATTGGGAATGCATCGGTTGGCTACCCATGGGACTCAGGTCTTGGATGGAAAGTCGGCGATGAGAAAAAGCCAACGGAAGTTCATTTTCGCTCCAAGTCATTTGTGCATCTGGACCACGATGAGTCAAAGCGTTTGCCATACATTCCACCTGATTGATCAGAGAGTCCTTTTGTGTACCAAAAGCGTATAATCCGGCTATTCCACACATTAATCTGATCCCATTTTTTTTGTACAGCTAAGGTAGAGGTGTTTAAATTGATTTGCATTTTTGTCAGCACTAAAATGACGCGCAACTCGCTCTTTTGCTCTTTTAACTTTTTCCTTTAAAACAACTATATCGGTAGCGCATGATTCTATAATATCTGAAATGGCTAACGCAGAATGATCACACATCAAAGTACCGCAATTTCCGTTTTCTAGAACTTTGGGGATGTTTCCTACATTAGTTGAATACACTGGAATACCAATCACCATAGCTTCTAGCAAGGTCATCGGCAAACCTTCATGCTCCGAAGTGATCACTAATAGGTCTAAATTATTCATACATTGGTGGATGCCGTGTTGGTGTCCGGCTAGTTCTATCTGATTCCCTAGTTTGGCATGACTAATTTGTCTTTCAAATTCGTCATGAAGAGGCCCATCTCCGTAAATAAAAAATCTGTAAGTATCAGTATCACTTTTTTTAGTTAACAGATTGGCAGCTTCGATAAAGCGATCAACACGTTTTACCTGTACCAACCTACCAACAATACCAATCCTTATAGGTGTTCTTAAAAAAAGTTCGTCTTCTACCTTGATATGGGGCTCTAAAGCCTTTATGTCGATTCCATTTTCAATTGTCACCAATTTGTTTTTTGAATATACGGCTAATAATTTTTCGGTAAGGTCTTCAGATACAGATACTATTTTTTCTTGAAAAAAATTACCCGAAACACGGTCCAAAAGAGGGAGTAAATTTTTATAAGGTAGTCTCCAGCTGTATTTAAACTCTTGCGCCCCATGTACACTACGAATACTTTTTATTCCGGTGATTTTCGCAGCGATTGACCCAATAATATTTTCCTTTTGACGATGTGTATGTAATATGTCTGGTTTCCAGGATTTAAGTTGCGTTAATAATTTGAAAAAAAATTTTACACTGGACATCTTGCTCTCTTCAAAAACCATGACTTCAATACCTTCTTCGAGTAATCGATCAGCAAGCTCTCCGTGATTTAATAATATTACTTTGACCTCAACATAGTCATTAAAATTTAAGTATTTACAAAGAGTAAACAATTGAACTTCAGCGCCCGCCCAAAGATCGCCAGAGGCCAAATGGACTACTTTAAGAGGAACTTGTTTCATCGTTGCGACGGTTCCCAGAAGGTAATTCTTTTTCCGACTAAAAACAATATTGATGAATGTAAGATCGCTAAATTGACTTGAACAAAAAAATAGCTGAGCTTGACAATTGATTTTTGTCTTGCTTGCCAGGAAAGATATCCTAATAGAGCAAGGCCGTAAAAAAGGCATTGACTGAAAAATGTCAATTTATAGAAAAAGGAGTGTTCAAATTGAATAAAGTTTGCAGTAAAAGTCAGTAAAAGAAACCAGGGTACTAACCACCGCATTAGTTTATGTGATACTACTTGAAACGAAAATAGTCGGTACTTGAAAGGATTCATAATAAAAGCCTGGCCAAATAAAGCCGAGATTCCACGGATCACCGTTCTTACTTTTCTTTGATATTCCTTAGTCTCATCTTGCAGGTTAGGGTAAAAGCCTAAAAGTTCGGGGGCCGTTACTGCAACGTAACCATTTTGTACACAATTTAACGCAGTATTAAAATCACTTGGAACGCTAATACTCCAATTCTTACAGACCTCTTTTCGAGCAGTAAAAAAAGAACCGCTTAACCCCACCAGTCCACTTACATTGCTCTCTAATTTCCTAAGCCACATTTCATATTTTACATAGGCTCCTTCACCCGCTAATTCCCCATCATTGGTTAAAAAACGATCTTCACTGGAAACCGCACCGACTTTCGGGTTTTCAAATCTCCGTGCTATTTGTTCTAACGCACAAGATTCAATTTGTGTTGAAACATCAGAAAAAACCAGTATGTCTCCTTTGGCAACTCCTATTGCGCTCTTTTGAGCATTTTCTTTTCCTTTACGCTCTGCTACGTGATGCAGAATGACACCTTTATCAGTATAGCTCTGAACAATTTCATTGGTCATATCGGTAGAACCATCCGAGGCAACAATAAATTCAATTTTGTCTGACGGGTATTTGGCCAGCAATGTATTCTCAATTTTTTTGGCTATCTGTTTCTCTTCATTATAGGCAGTAATAATAAAGGATATTGAGGGGGGGGGATGAGTACCGTCGCTCATCACTTGATCATAATCGTTCCTTTTTATTTTAGTAATAAGAACTAAAATAAACGGATAGATAAAATAACTATAGCTAACACCAAATAATCCAATGATAAAAAGTACTTCTGCCACAATTAATTCCTAATAATTTTTATCATATTGCTTCACACTTGTAAGCCTATTAAAATTGTCTAGAACCTAGAACCTAGAACCTAGTCGTCATTTTTCAACTTTTCTATATTTATGTACAAATCGATCGGTTTTGTGAAAGACTTTTTTGTTCCAAATGTCTAGTGAATAGTCATCATCGAAATTTCGTAGTACATTCAATTCAGCTTCAAATTTAAATCCATGCATTTCCAGCTGGGCTCTTGCCCAACTTTCTTCAATTCGATGCAATGGTGCCCATTCTTCGAGTCTACTTTCTGGCCTGGCCGCATGATCAATAATAATAAGTGTACCGCCCGGTTTCAAGGACTGATAGGCTTGAGCGAAAAAGGCATCCGGGTTCGCAGAAATTACAGGATCCTCTCGCTTGACAAAAAAGTCATGAAAGCTTAAGCCCAAAAACATTATATCTACACCCTCAGGAAGTTTCATGTCAGCGTAATCACTGTCCAAGCGCACAACGTTTGTAAGCCTGTTATTTTTCAAGCGTTCTTCTATTTCATCTTTGGAAAAACGAAGAAATAATGAGTTATTTTGTAGATAAACTTGTCCATCTTTTCCAACAATATAACTAAATAATTCAGAATAATAACCTCCACCACCGAGCAAATCGACAACTTTCATATCGGTTGTAATTCCTGAGAATTCAAGGATATCTAGAGGCTTACGGTATTGATCTTTTGTTGAATCATTTGAAAAACGAGTAGCGGTATCTATAGCTTGCTCATTTAGTGAAAGATTTTCAAAATGCTCTGTGCACCCCGTATTACCAAACACTAAAATGAAAAACAAAACTAGTTTTAGTCGGTAATCCATACGCTATATTCCTTATAAGGGATAAATAAAACGACAAACGTAAGAATATCATATTTCGCAAAGAAATAGCTTTCTTTTCTTTTTCTATTGTGAGAGTTTTGTCTATGACCTTCAACAAGCTGGAATGAGACTAACCACGTTATGCCAAAAGATGCAATAATTATAGGGATGCCTCGTTCCGGAACCAGCATGGTCACCAGTATTTTTGCCAAAAATGGATTCTTTTTAGCGGAGAATGAATCTAAAGAGCTACGCGCCGGAGATGAATTTAATCCATCTGGTTACTGGGAGGCGCAGGATTTAATCGACGCAAATGATGAGATTCTTAGTCGCGCAGGATATAAACCAGACAATACCTGGCTGTATGAACCAATAAAGCAAGAAATGGCAAAAAAAATATTAGAGCTGTCGCCAACCGCAGAGCATCGACGATTAGTCGAAAAATACAATAATTACCATCCTTGGGTGTGGAAAGATCCTCGTTTATGTTACACGATTGGCTATTGGTGGCCATTGCTTCATAGAGAAAATACTCGAATTATTCTTCTTAAAAGAGACTCGAATGAAATATATAATAGTTTCGTGAGATTAAAATGGCGAGAGAATAACGCCTCCAGTAAAAAGGATGTCTTTCAACGAATCCAGGATCATTTGGAGTCTGCCAAGATAGCCATTGAAAAATACAATATTCCTGTTCTTGAGGTGAGCTACTCCGACTTTGGAACGCAAGCAAAAGAAACTTCGCAGAGAGTAAGTGAATTCTTTGGCATTTCATTGGAAACAGACGATTTAGGTTTTGATACTAGTCTTAATACCAGCAACTTACGGGGGCGAGTAATGAAAATTGCAGATGCAATAGCTGATTTCTTACCTGACACCTTACGAAAATTTATTAAGAAAATGATACCAAAATTCTTGTTGAAAATCATTTTTCCAAACCGCTATTAAAGGCAACAGAATCGGAACTGACAAAGTAAAGTAGTTTGCTGCAGGGGACGTTTAGTAGGTTTCTTCAATTACTGGGTTTTGAGAGATATTTTAACTGCTCAAAAATTGCACCAAACTCATCTGAAGGACATGGTGGTACCAAGTTTGTATAATGTGGCCTATTGGTTGAAAAACGTAGGTTGTTAATGCCAATGGTATTAGAGTATTGCTTTATATTTGTTCCGCTGAATTATTTATTTGCCTTGATATCGTAGCTTAATATTGAACTACAATTTCCAGAAATCAAAATACGATAAGCTGAGGAATGTTCTTAAGGAAGATAACGATTTTTAAGATGTTCAATGATTGATATTATTGCTTTTTGCCTGGGTACAAGTTTCGAAAATGTATGATCAGCATTTTCCACAAATTCGATCCGTATTTTTTTGCTCTTAATCATTCGTCGTACTTTTGCGCCCCCCAGTGTTGTAAGCAAATCATATCCAGGGTCGCTTCTTGAGAACAGAAATGAGAGTTGAGTGGTTTTGCTAATAGACTCCAGGTCAAGTCCTAAATCATTTTTTATGGCATTGATAGTTCCATCATTGGCTTTTCTTTTTAAGAGAGCAAATTTGAAAGCGAATAGGCTTCCCCAAAGCAATTGAATTTTAATTTTTAATCTTTGGTAAATGATTCTAATAAGATAAGTATATTTAATATTCCCGCTAAACAGTTTTTTCCAGCTTGTTGGACTGAGAATTGCCTTTTTATACCAATTCCAGGCGCTGAAATTTCTAGCAGGCGATGAATCTGCAGTCATGCCTTTTTCCCAGTAAAAAGTAAGAGGATTGATCATGATTATTTCAGCGATGTTTTGCTGGTTACTATCTTTCGCGGTATGAAAGGAAAAATAAGCGCCGGAACATAAACCAGTGATTACAAATTCAGCACCTTTATGTTGTCGGCTAATTTTGCTAATAAAAGCTAATATTTCCTGGCTTCCCATATCTTGGTACTCAATATTTTCATCGCTACGATTATCTGCAATGCTATCGCCAATTCCTGGCAGATCGATACGATAAACTAGAAAACCAAGCCCCGCCAGTTGCCTGGCGAGTTGTACGTATAACCGACTCGGTCCCACTCGATGATTGGTACCTGAATTAGAAATGACCACAATAGGCAATTGTTTGTTTCGACCTTTCACAGGTTCTGTTTCTATTGCAAATCGGTCATGTTGTTCGCCAAAATATATGAGCGTTTCATTAACTTTAAAGTCTTGCTTATTGTAACTTTCAGGATCGTTTCCTGAATATGTGATTTGACAACTTTGCTTAATCAAGGCTTCAGATTGTATCCCAGACAAATTCGGGGTAGCTTGCTGCTCGCTATCATAGATATTCGAATTACCTTTAGAACTTTGTGTAGAGGTCAGGGAGGTTTGAACCCAGCTAACCATTTTGGTAATTGATTGATGGGGAACTTTGGTTAAGTGTGCATCGACTAACATGTTGGATGAACCTTCCAGTGAAAGTTGCTCCGTCAGAACGCCTTTCGATTCATAGCTGTCCAGTAACTTCCTATTTATTGATAAAGAATCGCCTGGGATAACTAAAATTCTTGACGCCATTGGTTTGCAATCGGTTAAATTAATTGATTGAATGGCTTTTGCAGTGGCTTGCCAATAAACACCACCACCGGCTTCAAGTAGGGTATGTGAGTCGTCTTCAGCAATTGCACTGGTTTTTTGTAGGGTTTTGATTTCTCGAACAAAGCGTTTGCCACGCTCAATGGGATCCCATAAGACCATGAAATCATAAGCTATTTTTTCAGCGGTTATCGCCCCAAAGGTTGCTCCCATTCGAAAGCCGAATAGACCAACCTTATTTATTCCGGTTATTTTTTGTATGTGATGATAGGCTAGTTCTATACTAGATAACCAATCAGGCATTCTATTTTCATCTAAATTGGTGCCAGACGAATCGCCAGTTCCATGATAGTCAAAACGCATTGCCGGTATACCAGCCAATGCAAAGTAGTCCGCGACATGCCGTAATGAGCGATAAGAATTCATGTATTCTAAGGCTAAAGGTGGACAAATTAGCACACAGGAAGTTTGAGGTGGCACATCTTTGGCCGTATGAACCCATCCCATCAGCGGCTTATCTGGCTTGCCAAAATAAAACGGCGTTCGTTGGATGGTCGAAAACCGTTGTTCATCAACCAGTTCTTTTGATGAATCAGTTTGTTTTGATTGGTTGATAATGTTGTTTGAGTTAGGCTTCATTCGATGAGTTTGCTACATTACCGGTTAACTAAAAAGCAACTGAGGTATTATACATAATACTATTAATTGCCTTACTATACTTGGAAAAACGAATTCGTTCATAGGGAAATTGACTGTTTAAATACTCAATCGACACGCTATCAGGCGCTTTTATTTCTACCGCTATTTCAGTATCTACAATTTTATGTGGTGAACGACTTTTACCATTGATTGCGATATATTCTATATTTTTGTCGATAGTGAGTCTTACACCAAATATCTTATAATAGGACCGCTGATAATTTATCCGTACTCTTGCTCTGCAAACACCATAATTTTTGTCAAAGACACCATAGTTTAATGCATTTTGTAAATTGAATTTTTGAGTGATCGTCTTATAACGGCCCTCTATCGATGAGATTTTTGTTTCAAGGGAAGTATTTTCTTCAGCGTGTGGTTCTTTGGAATAACTTCTAACTCGGATTTTTTTTCTTGGTACCGATCCTTCTTCCGAATCGTTAAACATACCCCAATGATCGTTGTCAAAATAGGTTGAGGAAACTGTTCGTGGTTTGTACAGCTCTGTACCTCCGTTTTGATAAATCCAGTCCAATAAATTCATCAATTGGCCTTTGTGGACTTTTAGTTTTTCTTCTTTACGAAAGCTCATTGTTGAACCTCGATTAAAGAACCCTGCTGCTGATAGTTTTGACCTTTTTCGCAGAGTTTTTCTTGTAGGGTAATTTTGCTACCCCAAAACTCCTGTTTTTTTCTGGTCGCAGTGAAACAAGTAATAACGTCCTGGAATTTGGCAAATTCGACTTGGATTCTGGAAGAGTCTTTTGCCGCAATACCAATATTCGAACGACGGATATCTGCGTGAGATATTGTCGCCTGCGACTGCTCACCTACCGAGACGCCTTTGTCATTACAATTGACTAACATGGCTTCTCCAATTCGATAATTGCCCGCAGAAACATCCATACAGTCATTACCCGCGTTGGTAACAATGATTCTTTCAATGGATAAATCGGAAAAGTCAATGTCGAGTGCATCGCTCATGGCGTAATTGATTTTGATTGATTTCAGATTTCCGCTTGCTCTAATAAGATTTACAGAATCCTCGCAGCTTGATTTATTACTTGTAATGCCTATATTTTCCAGGTGAATATCCAATAAAGTCAAACAACCGGTGATCAGATGTTCATTAAATCTTTGGCTAGCGGCGGCACCAGTGTTACTGACACCTTCAAAAATAATACGCCAATTTTTCATTGAGCCTCCGACAATTAAAACTCGGCCAAGTGGATTATTTGGTGAAAGATGAATGATTCGTTTTTCTCGATCAATTTTCACCTCTATTGAATCGTAGGTGATTAAACGTGTTTGATTTTCTATCACTTGAATATTTTGTTTTGTATCTTTTGTTTGATGAAAAAGTTCACCCCTCAAATAGGCGCTCTTATCGGTGCCCAAATAAAGATAATGTTGGCCTTTATGGTTTTTATAGCGACCACTAAGTATGGAGGCGTAGTCTGCAATATTATGTCTTTCGTTTTTGCAATGACTTAAGGATAAATCACAAAGAATAATCTCTAAAGCACTCTTACCTGAAAAGGCGAGGAGTTTGTCAGTATCGCGGTATTTTGAAAAGTAAGACTTAATATCGGCGACTTGTTTGTTTAATTTCAATTTAAGCAGTTTATCAAGTGTGCGTTCCATTCGATTAAGTACTTCATCTATTTTGTTCAAAGATATTTTCACTCCTGACATCGACAACTGTTCGAATAATTTCGGTTTGTCGATCGTTTGGATAGAGGTGATTACTCCCTTAACACCCAATGTGTCGTTTGGTAAAAAATCAGGATCTAGAATTGTTTGTTCGGCATCTAAAATGTTAGAGTTGCCATCATAATAGATAGGTAGCAAGTGTTTGTATATCGGGTCATAATAAAATTTTCGATTGTGAGGCCTGAGTCCATGAGTTGCTTGTAAAGCAATCATAGTGGCAAAGAACTGATCATTTATTTTTTTTGCATAATCACTGTTGTTTGCTAAAATCGCAGTATCCAAAAGCCACCCTTTGGGTGGCTTTCCTATTTTAGCTTTGTTGTTAGTAAAGCTTCTCGCCATAAAATCCAAATAGGCGTTGTTGAGCAGACTGACAGCATGTTGTGAAATTTTTAAGCTCACTAAGCCTTTATTGGCCCAGTTTTTATTTGCCAGACGGGCTAAGCCTAAACGATGGTCGAGCGAAAATTGATCGGTTTCAAGCCAGGTAAACCTTTCATCACCCACCAGAATTGGTCCTTCACGAAGCTGATAGGATTCGAGCATTTCTTTTTGGGCTTTTTCCTGGAACAAGTAAGTATATTCAACCCCGTTAAAGATTGTTGGTACGTAGTAGGTTTTGGGAGAGATAAAACCGAGTTGCCTTAGCAATGACGTGACGAATATTTCGTTGTCTGCGTTTCGGGTGTGCGGAAGCAGTAGTTTAAATTTGACTACAGAGTCAATATTGCCGGTATTGAGTTTAACATCCAAACTGGCGATCAGTGATGGCGCATTTTTAACGTGATCTTTCCAGTCTCCGTTAATTCTTATTTTTGCTTTAAATGAACACTTTAACCCGTTTGTGAAAGTGGCAGTAATTGAAGTTTTAAATTTCTTTTTATTTTTTGGCAATATATTGTTTTTCTCACTGCTCAATATTTCGAAATAATTCTTTGCCCACTTTCTTGATTTTTTTGTTTCGATCTGAAGATGTTTTAGTTGATGTTTTTCCAGGTACTTATTGACATCATCGCTATTGCAAAGTAGCTTTTGATTCGCGCTCGCCTGCTGTAAAAACAGGAAACAACCTAGCAGACAGAAGACTTTTAAGAAAACTCTATTCATAGATGAATTCATCACTGTTAGGAATACCGTGTTTCTATGTGAACAACCCCATCGTCATCTTCAATCGAGGTCCTAAGTTTATCCAGTTCATTATTGTTACTTCTAGAGGCCAACCGGTAATGTCTGGTATTCGCCGTTTTGTCGTACACGTATTGCAATAACAGCTTGCTGCTACTGAGCTGTGGTAAGTCGCTATTGCTGGTGACCTCCAAGATATTAAAGGCGTTGCCTTCATCGAATGATAGAGAGTAAACATGAAATCCAAAATGCTTGGCTAATTTTTCAAAAATGTAGGATATGAAAATAACAAAATTTATGAGCACCGTAAGCATGATGCCATATTCTATTTTTGCTGCCATACTGATGCCAATGGTCACCAAGGCAAAAAATATCACCAGTTCAAAAGGATTTTTCACCGGATTTCTAAAACGGACGATAGAAAGTGCCCCAATCATACCAAGCGAAAGCGCAATGTTACCAGTGATAACCTTTGTTATGGTGAAGGTTATTAACGGAAGCAATATATAGGACATTGTATG
>Ga0316205_10001482_pt1 | contig 29277 bp, 24 predicted proteins | sample 3monthpyrite_MG_FD_204941 | JGI IMG/M metagenome (GOLD analysis project Ga0316205, IMG submission 204941) | Microbial mat bacterial communities from mineral coupon in-situ incubated in ocean water Damariscotta River, Maine, United States -... | ecosystem: Environmental > Aquatic > Marine >...
AACAGGCGTTGTAAAGACAGATAACTCATATCACGATGACGCTTGCGTTCATCATCATTTAGCTCACAACAGTTAAGTTGAAACCAGTTCTTGCCGTCTATCATGATGTTATCTAGCATACTCATGGTCTGGGGCACTGTGATAACAGGTGGGCATTTACATGCTTCACCAAGATCGGCATCAAGTTGTGGCCCCATTGCAGGATTACGCAACTGGGATACATGGGTATCACGCAAGAGTGCCATGAGATAGACTTCAGCAATTTCTGCTGCTAGTTCTGGACTATCGAGTACCGGAGCAGGTGGCATGGTAACGGCTTGTGCATCTGGACCTTCAAGGCCGTAAATTAAGCCTGCCCCCTGGCTTTCCCATGCGCGTAAGCCTGCACCTTTATTGTTGGCTCCGCAGGGTACATGCTCTTTGGCTATTTGTGATAACCAGATCGCACTTGTATCGGCGGTATCGCAATCAATTTTTTGTTGGCTTAAACAGGCCTTATTAGCATGAAGTACACCTGGCCCCAATGGTGTGGCTTTGAAGTCATTACTATCTCCCGACTGAATGCCGAGAATAAACTGGCGATAGTCTGCCGGGTTGAGTAACAAACCCGTTTTTTCTTCATGTGGCAAACCCTTGGTGAAATTGGCAATGTAACTTCGCTCCAGTAAACGTTTGCCACGACGGTAACGTTGTTCTTCCCCATTATTACGATGCACAGGATGAGGGCGTTGTGCTGCGAGAGCAGCGGCATTATTACGTACGGCTTTTGATAATTGCTGGCGAGATGAAATAGACATAGAAATCTCCTTTTTCAGTTCTAAGATATATAGCGAATTGAATTATGCTTGTGCTATATCGTCCACAATAAAACATAATTAACCGCGAGAAAAGATATTTAAAAAAAATATTTTTTATGGCTTATTATTCATAACTTCAGCTTATGAAGAATTAATGATTTCTGTAATAACTGAGAATCATTAGTTTTTTCATTTCTTACCGCAAAATAATAGGGACAGGTCTTTCCTTGCCACATTTTAATGTTGGTGTTGGCTTTTTAAATGACAAAACCACTAAGACTAGAAGTTAAATAGGTTATGTGGCATAGAAAGACCTGACACTCTCTCGTTATTTAAGCGGACAGTTATAATTAAAGGTGACAGAGGATATTTTGGGAATTCCAGGAACAGAATTCCAGGGACAGAATTCCAGGGACAGAATTCCGGGGACAGTATACCTGTTAAAATAAATTCGAAGATTCAATTTTGACAATGTATCAAACAATTCGTTACAAAGTAGTTTGTATTCAACCGGAGACTCAAATGGCCAGGATGCGTCAAATTCAACCTGCAAGTGCACTACAAGCCAAGCTAAATATTTCGTAGGGGTTTGGAAATTTAAACATTAACTAGGTCGATTATTTTTCTATGTAACTAACTAACTAACTAATTAAAGTGAATTAAAGGGGTAACAATCGTGAAGCCAGTTTTTTCTCAGATGAAGATTATCAGTTTTACTTAGAATGTTTGTATGGGGCGAGTCAGGGAATAATTATTTTTCATAGCGATGAACACAAAATTATAACTTGGATAAACTGCATTTAATCTAAAAACAAGTTATTATAGAATATGATGACTTATTTCGATAATGTTTAATTCTGTAACGGTGACTATTGCGCATATATATGTGAAATATATCAGGGATTCCTATTTGAATTTTATTACAATGTGAATATATGGATTGTTTTGTTGAATCCGAGTTGTTTTTTAATGAAAAGTATTAAAAGTATTAAAAGTATTAAAAGTATTAAAAGTATTAAAAGTATTAAAAGTATTAAAAGTATTAAAAGTATTCAAGGATATTAAGTCATGACATTTTCCCATCATCCTATTCTACTAACGATTATTTCTGCTGTGCTTCTTTCTTCCTGTGGTAATCAGGAAGGCGCAGGGCCGGATACCGATGTTATCTCAACAACTCAATTAAAGTTAATTGAATCAGAGTCAGAACTGGAGGCTTATTTAAAGAATGGTCTTAAACTAGTCAATAACCTTTCTGGCAATCGAATAGAAGCCCACGTGTTAACAGCTGAGGACACGACTACAAATATAGCGGCCTCTGCAGATTCGGCGCTTTCAGACAATAGTCGTTCTCTTTCCAGTGCCCCTTTTTCAACTACAAACACACAGGAAGCTCAAGTTGATGAGGCCGATCGAATTGAATACGACGGTGAGTTTTTATATGTTTTAACCCATTCTGATAATTATTGGTATATCGATTCAGGCTTTAATGTTGTGAATCCGGTTCTGGGAGCCCCGGTTTCTGCTGAAGTCGATTCCGCAATGAGTGTTTCACCTCTACTACCTCCAACGGATGTTTCTCCTCCTGGAGTGAGAGTGATGCAGCGCGGAGACAATTCATCGATGAACGAAATTGCCTGGCTGCACATTGATAATATAAATGGCTTCGATGGCCTGTATCTAACAGGCGATGTTTTAGCCGCTTTATCCATGACTTATGGCCCGGTAAATAGACTTGAAATGGACAGAGTACTCTGGTATTGGGGCAGGCCTCAAACTCGACTGGATTTAATGGATGTTTCCGTACCGGCTGAAATTCACAACACACATACCATTGTGCTTGATGGGCACCTGGTCAGCTCACGTCGAGTTGATAATTATCTGACCCTGATAACGCAATACACGCCGGATCTTCCTGGTTTTATACCTTATCCACTGACAGAGGATCAGCAATTAGAAAATCAGGACCTTATCGATAGCACATCGCTTGACAACTTATTACCGACCATATCCGTTAATGGCAATGTCTCACCGATGTTACTGGCCGAGAAATGTTATATACAAAAAGACAGTCATGAAAATTCTGGCTACGCTAACTTAACAGTCGTTAGTATTATAAACCTGGATGCGCCAGATGAAATTAACTCTCGTTGTTTTAATGCCCCAAGTCATGGAATTTATGTTTCACCCCAGTCTCTGTATATTACTTCTGCACAAGATAATTCCAAAACTGACGTGTATAAGTTTTCCATTGATAACGGACGTCCTTTATTTAAAGGCAGTGGAACTGTTCCGGGTAACCTGGGCTGGAGGCACCCAGCCTATCGTATGAGTGAATCAGGTGATAATTTGCGAGTGGTATCAACGCTACGAAATGATGCTCGAGATCTGGAACATTACCTAACCGTTTTACAGGACGATCAACAAGGTAAGTTACTACAATTAAGTCAAATACCCAATAATGATCAGCCTGAAAAAATTGGCAAACCTGGTGAAGATATACAGTCTGTTCGTTATTTTCAGGACCGCGCTTATGTGGTTACTTTTTTGCAAATAGACCCGTTATACGTGATTGATCTTTCTAATCCGAATGCACCGATAATATTAGGTGATCTAGAAATCCCTGGTTTCAGCGCTTACCTGCACCCAGTTAATGAGAACCTGTTATTAGGTTTTGGCCAGGAAAGTTGGGGGGATAGTAAGATGTCACTATTTGATGTATCAAACCCGCAAGAGCCATTGGAAATTCAAAACTTTATCTGGCCCAAAACATCTACACCTTTACGCTGGGATCCACATGCACTTTCTTTTCTTGAAATGGAAAAAGACCATTATCGCTTTGCCTTCCCGGTAGAAAGATGGGGGGATTATAACTCTGTTTCGGCCTTGTATATGTTTGATCTAATGGTGAAGGATAATCAGATTGAATTACCCATGCCTTCAGTCTTACCCGTCACAATAGATAATAGACCAGGCTATGCTTATGGCTATAACCAACGATCTGTGATTCATGGAAATGAAGTGCATTATGTTCATGATCACCGAGTCTGGTCAGCTACCTGGGATTTATCCGTTATTCATCCACAACAATAATTAAAGGGGTGGTGACAAAAGGTAACCAGTTCCGCGGACAGTATACTTAATTTATATTTTTGACAGGTCTTTCTTTGCAGTTCCGGGGACAGTGTAATAGGTATACTGTCCCCGTGATTGCTATTGGGATTAGCAGCTCTCTCTTCCCCCTGTTATTGCAAGCATAAATTTCTTTTCGTTTGACTAAACAGGAAAATAAAATTCATAACCAACGATCCCCGAATAACTTTCACAAATCTTTTTTTACCATGTTGTGGTTTGTGATTATTTTATGGTTAATTCAAATCACTGGTGCGCTATTTGGCCTGGAGCTAGTTCGTTTCGGTGTTTACCCCCGGGAAATACTGGGCTTAAGGGGGATAATGTTTGCACCATTAATACATGGTTCTTTTGCTCATATTTTTTCAAACACACTACCTTTACTTGTGTTAGGTACTGCCATGCTATTAGGTTATCCACGTTCAAGTAAAATTGTATTTCCTGTTATTTATTTTGGCGTTGGGTTAATGGTATGGTTCTTTGGCCGAGAAAGTTTTCATGTCGGTGCTAGTGGTATTAACTTTGGTTTGCTTACCTTTGTATTTGTAATCGGTGCGCTGCGTTGGGATAAGAAAGCAATCGCGTTGTCGTGTTTGGTCTTTTTTATGTACGGCAGCATGATTTGGGGGATATTTCCTACTGAGCCGGGTATTTCATTTGAATCTCATTTTTTCGGCGCGGCGATTGGTTTCTTATGTGCAATTATTTTTCGAAATGTTGATTCCAAACCACCTGAAAAGCGCTATGACTGGGAAGGTGAAACTGAAGAGACAGACGATTTTTTTGAAAGCGAACAATAGTGGACTTACTTCATCAGGTTAAAGTGATAACTAAGGTGACAACTAAGACACCCAAGTTAAAAATATAAAAATAATATAATCTCAAATTTCTAAAGATTAAGAATTACATAATAAAAAAGGGTGAAGCTAATTGAAAAAGTAATGAAATAGTCGGTCTAAATATTTCAGACTCAATTCTAGGCAATAATGCCCGTTAATCGATGATTAATCTGAGGAGGGTGTATTCAAATGAAAGTTTTAAGTAAAAAAATGCTCACAATTTTTCAGAAAATTATTTCGTTTGTATCCCAGTTTCTTACAGGCCGCTTTTAAACACAAAACAGAACCCACGAGACCTTTAAGTTTACTTTCAAAATGTTTAGCCAGGTATATCAAGTTTTGAAGCTTCTTAAGACACCCAAGCTTCTTAAGACACCCAAGCTTCTTAAGACATCCATGCTAAGTTGCCGTTAAAAACAAAGACTTAGATTGAATCCAGATTTTTTGTTACTGGGGGTGTCCAGATTGATGCGTTATTCAATTTTTTAACTTGTCTTTGATCTGCCTCATAGCGATCTATCAAGAGATATGTTCTTCTAATTTTATGAGGGTGGATGTGTGAATAATCATGGACATAAAACACGAAACTAAAGGTTTATGGCATGGCCTGCACGAGCTTTATCTCAAGCTCAGTGAACAGGCCCTGGTCACGCACGTCAGTCACTATCTCCATAATACTGAATCAAATAAGGCGCCCAACATCGCCGTGCCACTCAGTAACTACATAGAAAAACTGTCCAGCCTGAATAAGCAGGCAAAGAGCCAACTCCGCTCGAACTTCGCACATCGTATCATCAATCACCATGAGACTGCACAAAGCAGCGCAGCACAGGCAAACACAAATACAAACACTGAAAAATGCCATGCACCCCTGTCAGCCGAACACACAGTGGGCCCCGGTCATCATTATCGAATTGCCACCAGTAAAATAGCCTCCGATCAATATATGGGGGAGCGTATGAAGAACAGCACCTGGTCGCATATTAATGCGTCTCTGCGAAAGGCCAGAAAAGGTGAAACCGTTAACGCCAGGCTGCACGCCCATATCGCCAATGATGCTTTAAATGAAGCCGCACATTATATGAGCGCAGAGGATTATCAAGAACTGTGCAGTGAAGTGGCAAAAGCGTTTGAGGCGCTTGAGCTATGAAGGGATAGTGAAGTTATCAAGGTCAACGGGACAGGTTAAACCTACCCCAGTTTGACACACACTCTCCAAGGGAGGATAACTAAGACACCCAAGTTAAAAATGTAAAAATAGTATAATCTCAATTTTCTAAAGATTAAGAATTACATAATTAAAAAGGGTAAAGGTAACTGAAAAAGTAATGAAATAGTCGGTCCAAATATTTCAGACTCAATTCTAGGCAATAATGCCCGTTAATCGATGATTAATCTGAGGAGGGTGTTTTCAAAAGAAAGTTTTAAGTAAAAAAATGCTCACAATTTTTCAGAAAATTATTTCGTTTGTATCCCAGTTTCTTACAGGCCGCTTTTAAACTCAAAACAGAACCGACCAGACCTTTAAATTTGCTTTCAAAATGTTTGGCCAGGTATATCCAGTTTTCAGGCTCTATGTTTAATCGACTAAGGATTGGTGGGGCTTTAGCTGATATAAAACCCCGTTTGCCTTCTCTTATAATACGGCCAGTCATATCCACCAGCTCAATATAATCTTTTAAATGAAAAGGCAAACCTTCTGGCATGTCTTGTCTAGGGTTGCCTACAAAAGGGAAGAGGTTGCTTTGTTGGTTTTCTGTTAAGTTTTTAATGCGATATTTGATTGATGTGTGATCTGATTGCTCTGGTGTTTTTGCTAACTTTGCTCTAATGGGGTTTAAATCGATAACTCGAGATAACTCGGACACCCATGTTAAGAAGCTAATAAACTCAGCAACTTAGATGTGTTCTATATCTTTTCTTATTCTGGGTGTCCAGTTAAGTTGCTATTGGTATTGTGTATTCCAGTGATAAAGTTAAATCACCCGAACAACTCACTGACCTGGATGGCGATGGTAAGAGTGATACCTTTACGTCATGCTCTACATCTGAAGGCGTAAATTTCAGTGTATGGAATGGTGAAGCTTATAAAAGTAAGCTGATTTGGTCTGATTACTATTATCTAGGTTATGATAGTGAAGCTGATTGTCCTGAAATAAAATTGTAGAAACGAAATTCCCAGAAAACCTGTGACAAAGAACAATTGTTTCTAAAATTGAGTTCCGCGGACAGTATACCAATTAAAATAAATTCGAAGATTCAATCTTGACAATGTATCAAACAATTCGTTACAAAGTGGTTTGTAATTAACAGGAGACCCCTGAGCGCATTTTGGGAAGCAGAAAAACACCCATTAAACCAAAACCAGAGGGGATAAAGTAAGATGAAACATTCTTCTTTAGTTGTTCTTTATATTTCACTTATGTCAGTTTCTTGTGTGAGCACTAATAAGAAGCTAGTAGATGATGAGCTTCTCCAATTTGCAAAAGCGAATTGTTTCTATGCGTATTTTAAAAAGAAAAATTATGATCTGAAAGACATAAGAGCTATTTCCGGTGGTATTGTTGGAATGGGAACATACTCTGCTGAAAAATATCAGGTGGTTGAAGAGTTAATTAAAGAATATAAGCCTAAGTACTCTACTAAACATTCGGTAGATAACGATTTGCTAAAATGCTTTAAACTTGAATCTGATTCTGACTTTATTGAATCTTTAGATAGAATAAAAAAAGATAAATAAATGATTAGAGTTACGGGATTCTGGGGACAGTATACTTAATTTGTATTTTTGACAGGTTTTTCTTTGTGTCATAGGTTTACTGTCCCCGTAATTGCTATTAAAATATCTCCGAAGATTCAATCTTGACAATGTATCAAATATAAATTAATCAGTCTTGCACAAACTTAATAGACTTAATCAGGATGTCCTGGCCTAACAGCCTGGATACGAGGAAGCAGAAGTGAAATTATTCAATATTATTATACTAAGCCTTGTTCTAACTTCTTGTGGCGGAGGGGGAGGCTCTCAACCCACTAACACCTCTGAAAATGGAAATAATTTTATTACATTATCAGACTCAAGCATTAAAGAGGCATTTTTTTCTACACAGTCTGGTTCCTATACCCCTGTAAGTATTTCAGTGAATGTTACATTTAATGGTGATGGCGTTTTGATTGGATATGCCCCTGATGTAACACAGGAAAGCTGGTTAAGTTTTCCAGACAGGCAAATTCAGGCTACAGGCGGAAGCTTTGATTTTACTGTGACTATATCGCCGCCGTTGAATTCCTCTGGAGCCTACAGCACATCGATTAGGTTACTGACAGGAGATATTGATGGCAGTAACCCTGCTTATGTAGACCTGCATATATCATATGAAATATATCCAACTCCAAATGTATATACAGGTGAGGTGAGTTTTAATAGCTATTCCAATGATTTAACATTACCTGCAAGACAAACAATTCAGCTCGACTTTTCGCCTTTAACTAATTACACATGGAGTGCCAGAGTAGAAAATACAAATAATTTAAATACTAACTGGAACAAAATCAATCCGATTATACAAAACAACCAGCTAGATATAGACATATCATCACTGTTACCTGTTGGTCAGTATCAGGCGGATATTGTTTTTGATATTACGTTCAAGGGCACAGTAAATACTATTAACATTCCACTGACCTATACCGTAACAGCTGCAACACCTGAAATTAATTATATTTCACCTACTATTGGTTATGTAAACAAAGCTGGCACTATAAATATTCATGGTACTGGCTTTTCTACTGAGACGATAGTTGATGTTAAAATTGATGGTGTATCAAGCTCGTCTTTTACTAAAGTCAGTGATAATGAAATAACTGCAAATTTTTTAGCTATGAGTACAGAAGGCGTTAAATCAGTCAGTGTCATGACAAATAACAATACATATACTTCAGCTCAAAATTTTATTATAAAGTCGCCCATTGTATTAACCGCACACGAGTTCGCGCTTGATACTGGGATTGTTGATATGGTTCATGATGAAACCAGGGACGCGTTATTAGTTAGCACGGATACAACCTTATATCGAATAAGCCAGAATGCAGGTGTCTGGTCTATTGTGAAAAGTCGAGCAATCGCCTTTGGAGAATTTGATATGACTCCAGATGCAAAATTCATTTTAAGCGCAGACAGTACAGGCTTTAAACTACTGGATGCGGTCACTCTTGAGGATGCAATTAATTATCAAAACCTGCCCTCAAGGTATGCTAGCATTTATCATACAGCGAGCAATGGTAATGTATTTTTTACTAACTCGGAAAGCACCTTTTTTCAAAGCTTTAACCTTGTTAATAAAACAATTTCGACCGTACCCGTGCCAATAACTTCACGTTTAACACGTGCCAGTCATTCTCGTGATCGCATCATTTTTGCCACTTATGGAGACATACCAAAATATACGGGTATTTATGATGTAAGCACTAACAGCTTTACACAGCTATCTTCTACAGCAACATATGCATCCAACAGGTTTTCACTTAGTGGAGAGGGTAATCGCTTAATAGCTAATCCAGATTCATTATTTGACTTGAGTTTAAACCACCTGGGTACCCTGGCGGCAAATAGTGAACCAGGTAATTATTCTCTGGAGATAGCTACAAATGGCTTAACGGGTTATAAAGTCGATGCTGGTTCCGGCATAATCTACCCATATGATTTAACAGCCGGCCCTACCTTTCTACCTATAGTATCGACTACGTATACATTTACCCCTTACAGTAACTACGCTGCAGCACCTGGCACTATAGTGAGCCATGATAATCAAGTTATGTTTCTCGGAGGTGGCACTAAAGCAGGAACTATACGTGAGAATCGCATTGTAATTGTCCCTGTCAATTAATATGGAATTCCGGTGACAGTATACCTATTAAAATATCTCTGAAGATTCAATCTTGACAATGTATCAAGCAATTCGTTACAAAGTGGTTTGTATTAAACAGGCGACTCAAATGGCCAGGATGCCAAGAATTGTTGTTTCGGGTTATCCGCATTATGTCACTCAGCGTGGCAATTGAAGACAAAAAAAATTTTCATAATGATGATTATCAATACTACCTTGAGTTAATGTCTGAGTTCACGCATCAGTCAGGTACGCAAGTATGGGCATATTGCTTAATGCCAAATCATGTTCACCTGGTTATGGTGCCGAGTTGTGAAGATGGGTTGAGAGCCTCTTTGGTTGAAGCGCATCGCCGATTTACTCGTCACATTAATTTCGGTAAAGGCTGGCGAGGTCATTTATGGCAAGAGCGTTTTCATTCGTTTTCATTCGTTTTCAATGGATGAGCAATATTTACTTGCGACAGTGCGTTACGTTGAGCTTAACCCTGTAAAAGCTAAATTATGTAATCGTCCTCAAGATTGGAGGTGGTCAAGCGCATTAGCACATATTAAAGGTAGTGATGATATTTTGGTAAGCGTAAAACAGATGCTTGAGCGAGTTGATAATTGGCAGGCTTATCTATCACACAAAGAACCTGAGAGTAATGATTTAGTCAGTAAGCATACTCGAACAGGCAGACCGTCAGGCAGTGAAGGTTTTGTGAAAGCGTTAGAAGCTATTTGTGGAAGATCATTGGCACCGAAGAAGCCCCGAAGAAGCCGGGCGCCCAGGGCAGGCAAAGCTTGGTAATTAAGTATACTGCCCCCGATTTTTCTGCCCCCGCTTTTTACTGGTTGGCTAATGGGGCCGGTGAAAACCTTAAATAATTGTTTCTTAGCAAGCAAACGCCCTAATCTCAGTAACAGCACTTTCAATTATGCTTTATAACAGGCAGACTTTATAAATGAATCTTTTATTTAACTAAAACATGAGTCGCTTTTATGTTGCCTGCATTAACGCAGCTATATGATAATTTGATACTTAAACGTCCCGTTTATCCTGTTTTTGTTTGTGTTTTGATAACACTCCTGTTCGCCACTTATATTCCCGATTTTAAACTCGACGCATCGGCCGACTCCCTCGTTCTGGAAAATGATACGGCATTGAAGTATTACCGCTCAGTTAAGGCCAGATATGGATCGGATGATTTCTTAATTATCACCTATACGCCGGAAAAGGATCTGTTTTCCGATGCAGTATTGCGTGATATTGCTAAATTACGTGATGATATTAGAAAACTGTCTCGGGTTGACACGGTGGTCAGTATTCTGGATGTGCCGCTCACCCAGAGCCCTCCCGTTACCCTGACTGAACTCAGTAATGAAATTCGTACTCTGGAAACACTGGGAATAAACAAACAACTCGCCCGCCGGGAGCTTCTGACGAGTCCGTTGTACAGCAATATGTTAATTAGCCCTGATGCAAACACAACAGCTATTCAGGTGAATTTCAAGCGTGATAAAATCTATCACACCCTGCTTAATAGGCGTAATGAATTAAGAGAAAAGCAACTTGCAGAGAAGCTTGATGAGCATGTAAAACAGCAGCTTGATGAGATCAGTAAAGAGTTTAAGAATTACAATTACAGCCTGCAGGATCAGGAAAAACAGTTAATCAATGATATTCGTAAACTCATGGATACGCATCGTGAGGAGGCACGTTTGCACCTGGGCGGTGTACCTATGATTGCAGCCGATTCAATTGACTTTATACAAAATGATATGAAAACATTTGGTGTAGGCGTGGTTGTTTTTATTCTGTTGATTTTAGCTGTGGCCTTCCGTAAACTCCGCTGGATTATTTTACCGATGCTCACCTGTATCATGTCAGGTATTATTATGATCGGGCTGTTGGGCCTGCTCGATTGGCGTGTGACGGTGGTTTCATCCAATTTTATATCCTTGATGTTAATCATCAACCTGTCACTCACCATCCATCTCATTGTTCGTTATCGTGAATTGCATGCCAATGCTTTTAGCAATGATCAACATGCACTTATATTAGAAACCGTTAGATCCAAGTTCGCTCCCTCTTTTTATACGGCCATTACCACAATGGTCGCCTTTGCCTCTCTACTGGTTAGTGACATACGACCGGTCATTGATTTTGGCTGGATGATGGTGATGGGCGTCATGATTGCATTCATTTTGACCTTTATATTCTTTCCCGCAGTGTTAATGTTTTTTAAACCCGGAGTTGCAGACGAACTACATGATCTAACCGGTTACATCATTAGCCAACTAGCTAAAACTATTCAACGATACAACAAAACCATTGTTGTACTGTTTGCTCTATTCGGTGTTATGAGTGTGCTCGGCATCTCCTTGCTGACGGTTGAAAACAGATTTATTGATTACTACAAAAAAGACACTGAAATTTACCAGGGCATGGAACTGATTGATAAAAAATTGGGTGGCACAACACCCATGGATGTTGTCATTACTGCACCGGCATCTTTCTTTGAGAAGTCGGACGATACTGATGCTAACAGCTTTGATTCCACTAAACAGGAAATGGAACCCCTGGTAATGGAGCCCCAGGAAATGGAGCCCCAGGAAATGGAACCCCAGGAAATGGAACCCCAGGAAATGGAACCCCAGGAAATGGAACCCCAGGAAATGGAACCATGGGAAATGGAACCATGGGAAGAAGAACTAGCCCTGGAATTAGATGATGCGGATGCGGGTGGGATTTCTGCCACCAGTTACTGGTTTAATTACAACAGGATGGAGACGATTCAGGGCATACACCGTTACCTTGATAACTTACCTGAAACGGGCAAGGTCATGTCAATTTATACTTCAGTCTCGATGCTTGAAAAACTTAGGAATAATCAGGATCTTGATGACTTCTTTCTGTCTCTTATTTACAAACGCGTACCCGATGAAATAAAACAGGTGCTGTTTACACCCTATATGCTCAACGATGGAAACCAGTTACGTTTCAGCATTCGCATATTTGAATCAGATAAGCACCTACAACGAAACCGCTTAATAGAAAAAACCAGAACAGATTTGATAAATCAATTCAAGCTGCAACCCGAGCAAATTCAGTTAACTGGTATGGCAGTTTTGTATAACAATATGCTACAAAGTCTTTTTCGTTCTCAGATAATGACCATTGGTGTCATCTTTATTGCCATCATGATCATGTTTGCCATATTGTTTCGTTCGTTTTTACTGGCTTGTGTAGCCATTATTCCAAATATGATACCGGCGGTGATGATGCTGGGACTGATGGGGCTGGCCGGTATTCCTCTGGACATCATGACCATTACCATTGCTGCCATCTGTATCGGTATAGCAGTGGATGATACTATTCATTACGTACACCGTTTCAAGGAAGAGTTTGTTAAAGATAATAGTTATGAAGATGCGATCAAACGCTGTCATTCCAGTATAGGCCGTGCCATGTATTTCACAACCGTGACAATTACTTTAGGATTCTCCATCCTTGCCTTATCCAACTTTATGCCCATCATTTACTTTGGCTTACTCACCGGTTTTGCCCTCCTGGTTGCACTGTTGGCCGACCTCACGTTATTGCCGGTTCTGCTTACATTATTTAAGCCATTAGGTAGAAGGTGACAATCAGTGCGCTCCCTGATGTACAATAGAAATGAAAAGATTGTTTTAATGAAGGGGGTTGTTATGGCTACTCGAATAATTATTAACGACAAGGAAATGACCAACCCTTATGTGAAAGGCTTATTAATTTTTGGCGCTATTAACATTGCGGCACTGGTCACGGCAATTGTTATATTTGTACTGTTACCCATTATTGGTGTGGCGGTGACATTGACGGTCAGTTTTATTTTAATTTTCATCGCCGCGACCCTGGTGAGTATGGCCACACTGGCACTGGTTGCAGTTATTACATCCTGGATATTTGGTGCGGCAGAATTTCGAATTGAAAAATCTTACAGAAAAAAATAATAAGAAAAAGAAACGCACTAAAACGCAGGAGTATTTTGAACGCACGATAGCGCGGCCTTAAAAGGGTGGAGCGCAGTACGCGCGTAATAAATTAACGAAATTAATTGGTGCCTAGAAATTAATTGGTGTCAGAGATCAATACTATTAATATTAGAAACAATTGCTCTCCGACACCTATTTTCGCGACACCTATTTTTCTTAACCTGTTACCCGTTAAGTGAGAGGATATCTTTAGCCAGGTTTTTTACTAATCGTGTTTGAATTAATTTAGTAACAATTGTGTAACCACTGTTATTTAAATAAACCTTTAAGTTTGTCTTTTACCTTATCTTTGTTGGCATCAACAGCCGCGTCTTTTTTAGTGTCTAATTCTTTTTTCTTGATTTCTTCTTCGCGTTTTTTCTGTCCGTCAAGAAAATCAACTTTTTGCTTTAATTCCTGTTGTTTGGCGTCTACGTCTACTTTTAACTGATAGAGTTGTTCGCGTTTAGCTTCAAGCTCTGTCATAGGTGCTTTTAATTTTTCATTTATTTTTTCTTTTAGAGCCAGTTCAAACTGCGCTTTTTTCTCATTTATTTTAGTTTTTAATTGCGCACCTATTTTATTATCCAGGTCTGATTGTATTTTAAATTTCATTTTATCGAGAGCGCCGGTGAATTTCGCATCGATGTTAAACGTATGAATATCAGCAAAAGATGCGGTAATCATGCGAGAAAAAGAACTGTCATTGCTGGTGTTTTCAGAAGTGAACATGGTTTCGTCAAAATTTAATTTAGCATTGCCCGTTAATACGCCCTGTTGTAATCGTGTGCTTATATCCATAGTCATCAGGCTCTTATCGATTAATAAAGGAAAGCTACCGCTTTTTGATAATTGAAAGTCCTGTAACTGATAACGCAGCATGGAATAGTTGATCTGGCTAAATCCTTTATTTTTATTTATGTAATTAAACTCGCCAGTAATTTCTTCTTTATCGCGTTGTTTTAAATCAACCCCCGCTAAATTGAAGCGCATGGGTTGTTTGTTAATTGACTGGTCTGAAGATATTTGAGTCATTGTGCCTTTAAATTGTCCGCGGGTTGTGATTGCATCTATTGATGCGTTTTTAATATAAAGATCAGGTTTTGGGTTGAATTCTTTAAATGCTATATCGGTTCCCGTGAATCGCGCTGATTGTTTCTGTTCTTGTTGGCCTTGTTCGTCATCTTCCAGATAAGGTGCAATACGTGCGTACCAGACTTGAGCAAATTTGACCCATGCGGCTGCTATTTCTCCAAATAGAAGTTGAGTAATGTTGCCTGCGTCCAGTTGATCTAAATTAAATTTAGCTTTAATGCGTTTAATGTCGTCGCTCGGTGATTTTTTCACGGCATCAAATTCATTGTTTAAACGTTCAATATCCGTGTTAAAAGTATGTTGAGCCTGTTTGATTTTGTTGGCTTCGGCTTTTAAATCATGGCTAAGTTGTTTTGCTGCTTTTATGGCATCAATTTTTTCTTTGGTGCTGCCGTTAAAGTCGGTTTCAATTTTATTGTATTGGGTATCGTAATTGTCCCAACGTTGTTTGTTGTTAACGTCTTCTTTAATAGTTGTCCATTTGACCTGAGTGTTCTGTATGTCGGTGTTTAATTCGGCTATTAATTTGTCGGCGGTTAAAATTTCTTTTTTCAAAATATCATTTACATCGGGTAAATCGATGCCGGATAAATTAAACGCTTGCTCTTCTACTTCTTCTTTGAGCGGTTCTATCGGTTGAATTATTTTTCCACTAACGGTGCGAGGCGTGTCTAATTGGATACCCGTTAATGACATGTCGTTAATAATGACTTTGTTGAAAAATAAATCGGCAATAGAAAGTTCAAAATGTGCCTGATCGACGTCCACCATATTGGTCATGGGTTGTTCTGGATCGGTGACGCGTATTTCTGTAATGCCAATAGAAAAAGGTGAGTAATTTATCGTTACTTTTTCTATGTCGACTTTTGCGTTATTTAATTCGCTGAGTTGTGATTCTAGAATGCTTTTAGTAATGGGTTCAACAAACAGTAAAGCTCCCGCAACTAATACAGTTACGATAACAACAAAGGTAATTAAGCCGCCCCAGCGTATTGTTTTCATAATAATCACCTATTCAGCCAAGGATATGAATTTTGAAAATAACTTACTGTTCTTAATGACCTTAAATAATCTTGAATTATTCATGTACTTAAGAACGTCGTTGCGGTAATGGTTAATTAAAAAATTACCTAATAAAAGCATTGGAATAAATGCAATTAACGATACCAGTAGGCTACCCATTACCAGGGTGTTGTTAAATTGGGTGAGTCGCCAGACACTGGAGTTATACATGTCTGTCCAGACATTGGATAAGTCGGGTTGTGTGAGAATGGTTTGCCCCAGATTTTGAAATACCGGGTCAAGCAAATAGGCAGCGCCTGAAAACACAGCCCAGCCGAATATAAACGCAGCCAGGTTTACGCGAAAGAATAAAACCATCAGTAAGACAATCAAATTGTGTACGCTTAATAAAGGCGTGAAACCGATAATCATCGCCAGGGCAAAGCCAGCACTAATTTGAATAGGTGCAGTTTCTGAACTGAGTATGCGGATGAGTTTTAATATCTGTGTAAACATGGTGACGTCCTTATGGCTTTTTAGCGGACATATCATCTCATACTTCTATGTAGAATTGTATAGTATTGAAAAGCCAGGATTGGGAATTAACTGGTGTTAAGTAATTGGTGCCAGAGTAATTGGTGTCAGGGATCAATACTATCTAATATTGGAAACAATTGCTATCCGACACCTATTTTCACCAACGACTTAAAGGGACAAGTTAAAGGGACAAATTTATTTTCATTGGGTCTGAGTATTTTGGTAGAGTATAAACTATTTATCAGTGATTAATTTTAATGGAGTTAAAAATGACAGAACAAATATTTAAAAAACGCTATGCAAGTCTTGCGGTACTCTTTAGTCTTATTTCTCAAAAAACCGGGACTGAGCCAATGCCAGCAAGTTAAGCGCTAAGTCATTGAAAAGTTGCAATTGTTCAGTTGCTAGCGCCCCTCTTTAGCAAAGAGGGACTGGGGGAGATTTGGCTTTTGCTTCTATAATTTTTAGTATTTTACACGTTGCTGTCATTTTAAATTCTCCTCGGCTACCCTATTGATTTATTTCAATAACAGCCAGTCGTATCAGTCTATCTATATTCCCGTTTCACTATGGGGGAAGCCTGCATTTACATCTTATTAAGAAACTTATAATCGATGGTTTATCAAAATTGACTGTGTCATGCAAAGACCTGGCACTAAGTTTTTCACTTAGTTTTACGGAGGATAGGAAGAATTTAACAAAGCCTGGGTTTATCCAGGCAATCAATTCAAAGTGCGTTCAATCTGATGCACCTTTATACTACTCATTTTGTCGAATAGCTGTGATATCCCATCCATGGCATCGGTGGCCTGCTTAAAGAAGGGTTCTACTGTTATTTCTGGCGATTTTGCGCTTATTAAGCTATTTCTTACCATTTCTACGAAGCTATCTATCGTATGGCTTATTTGTATGGTTACTTTTGTGGTTTCATCGTTTAAACTTTCGTTGTTTAACTGATTGGAAACAATATTAAAGTTTCTGATGATTTCATCGCTTAATAATCTCAGTTTTATTTTATTGGCCTGAGTACAAATGCCGGCTGAGGCAACACCACTACCAATGTCCCTGGTTTTCCACATGGCTTCTAATGTTTGTGGGATGTTTTCCCAGATAATATTAATCTCCTCAGTGCTAATAGAGGTCTGTAAATCGTTTTGTCCTTTGTGCGCAATACTGCTGATTAGATATAAAATATTTTCAATGATTAAGCTATGTTTTAAAAAGCTTTCTTCCTCATCAAGTTGTGGCGCGTTGTTTTTCAGATTGAGCCAGTCGTTACGTAAGCTCATCCAGCGGGTGTCTTTATTGAGGAAATCATCAAACTGATATTCCAGTATATTGATTGATGTTTCACTGGTTTTAAGATTATTTACAATCTCTGCTTTTAAACTGGTATCGCCGTTTTTAAATCTGCTGCACAGGCCTCTTTGTTTCTGAATGGTTATCAGTAATGATTTGAGCTGTGAATTAAGTCTTATACTTTTAAGCTGTTTCTTTATGCGGTTTATTTTTATTCTTTTATTGTGGCTATGTAAAATAACCATGAGTAGGGCGCTAATAACAATTAGTATGATGAGAGTTGCATTTTGCATAATCAATGCTCCCATAATTGTTGCGCGTCAGAGTTTAATAATAACATTTTTGAGACAAGTTAGTAGTTTGATGTGGCCATGACTTGAATGGTATTATAATGATTTTTTTGTACATTATCTGAAACAAAAAAGTTCAAGTTCTTTGTATTCGTTGTAGCTTATTAAAAAAATAAAAGTGATCAGTGGCAATTATTAGCATGACTATCTGCCACCGATCATTTTATTCCTCCTCATCTTGAAAATCGCTATTTCAAATTATGCAATAAATTATTCGCAGTAAACGTAGTACTTGCTATGCTTGAGCAACATCTGTTCGATATGGTCTTCAGAGGATGTCGCTGAATGAGTAGGCACCTGTTGTACTTCCTGTTGATAACCGTGAGGTTCAAACTCATCATTTGTAGTAAGACTTTTCTCAACAAAAATGGCATAGTTGTTGTTCATATTGCTACCCTCATGTATTGATTGATCGTAGTTAATGCTATACATAAAACATACCAGTTATGGATTTATTCAGTATTATTTTTATAAGTGCTTGATTGTTTATGAGTTATTCTTTGAATTATTCTTAATATTGTTGCCTGTTTAGCGTTATGTCAAAGCTGCATTGTAGTGCAAAAATGAAAGTTCCAGTAACAGAATGGTGCAAAATGTATGGACATTGAAGCGTCGAGCCCTTATTAATTAAAACAGAGGTCTATTGTTTAATGAAAATATTCATAGTCACTTTTCTGGCTATTTTTATCTATGCATTTTCTAGTCAAAGCACCAGTTAGTGAAGGCGCTAGCAATCCTAAAAAAGATATATTAATCAAGGGGGTCAGAGTAAAAGCTATTATTCTTTTGCTTTGTTATGGAAAGGTGTACTAAATTAAATTTTACTCTGTACCTAAATGTTGGGAACTTCAGCATGCATTATCTGCTAAGGATAAGGCTATGAAAATATGGGATCAGAACACACATTTTTAATATTAGAGTTTGTGTGCCCTGAGCCCATTAATTTTGCTACAACAGTTTTACCCCCTTATATACAACATGATGAATATTAAAACCAGAATCAGTAAAACCGTTAAAAACGCGCTTATTCTCTGGCAGCATTTTTTAAATAACTCACCTATTGTTCCATCTTCTCCAGGGTCTGTAGGTTCTCTCGTTGGTTTATCACCACCTTTAAAAACGGCGGCGTTAAGTGTTTGCTCTCGGGTAAACTCATTTCCCCTGATAGTTGCGCCATTTGCAAGAAATCTGCAATGGTAAGTTCCTGAAATATTCGCAACAAAACTTTTCTCAAATATTCCCGGTTCTATTTCAGTAAGCTGAACAATAAATTTACTAGCGTCAGGTCGTGTCACTTCTACATTAACATTGGCTCTGTTTTCGATGGGCAAACCATACTCTGTTAGAAGTGAGTGTAAACTAATGTTAGCCATGGGCTCAAAACTATTCTGGTTCACGGAGGCTGTCATTTTTAAATTGGAATAGGTATTAACAATGACAGAGTAACGTACACCATGCGTTGCCGCCGACTGGAATAACTTCGGATCAACATCTCTTAATATGGAAATTTGTTTCTTAAAATCATTAGGGTTAACTTTTAAAATAACAAACCATTCACCTGTATGGTTTCCTGCAGGAAAAGCCACTGGCAAATTGAACTTGTAGTTCTTTGATGTTTTCCCTACTGTGTAATCAATGCCAAGCCCCGCAACATTATTCGGTTCAATAATATCGCCATTGGGTGTTTCTATGGCAATATCTACGGCCTGTATATCAACCATTAATATAGCGGTCGCATCCAGATCGGCTTCATTAACAATAAAGGGTATGCGAATTTCCTGTTCGCTTGAAATATAACCTGTTGGGTCCAGAATGATATTGTTATTAGTAACACCTGCCAGTATTTGCAGAAAATATTTAGGCAGCAAGAAGTAATCATCTATGCTGCTACTTAATAAGCCTGTTAACTTAAGGTAACCCCCCGTGCCATTGGTTAATTGATTCAGTGCACTGGTGTTAACCTGAGATTCATTACCCAGCCCAATAGCAAAGGTACGGTTATTAATTGCACCTGAAACACTGGCGATAGATACAGGTTCATTTTCCATTCCATCTGTAAAAACAATCAGTGCTTTTTCTTCATAATCCGCCGCGGGTAATGCATTTAAAGTATCGCGGGCCAACTGCACCCCATCACCAACAGAGGTGCCGCCAAATGCACCATGACTGGTTACCGCATTAATGCCTGCGACCCTGTCCCCATCATTGTTTATTCGAGTAACCGCCAAACCTGGGTAAGTAGCATGGTTTATGGGGTAAGCATCTGAATCAAAACGTATAAGACCAACACCATTGTCAAATGGAATAATTTCCATAAATTTTATGGCCGCATCTTTTAAAACATCCAGGCGTGATAACCCTGAAGTGCCCGCATCCCAGGCCATACTACCTGATTGATCTAATGCCAGCATTACGGCTACCCTGGGGCGAACAATTGAATTCGCCTTAATCACAAACGTAAACTCCTGGCCACTTTCCACGCACTCAAACGTAACCGCTCCATCTGGCACCGCAACATTTGCCGGCCCTGCGGTGTATCCCAGCCAGAGTCTCGCAATGGTATAAGGCGCAAGATCGTGCGCGACGGTAATAGCCCCTGATGGCGGTGAGAGAATGGAGAATGGACTCGCAGGCTCTGAGCCGGCTTTGACCCTGATGGTTGCATCAGAGCAGCCATATATTTTAAACACCGCAGCCCTTGAGGCCGTATCACCAGACGGAATGTCATTAAAGTTTATAACAGGCGGCGTGCCTGCATTATCGACTTCTACATTAGGGGTTAGATTAAAATTAGTGTCGTAACAGGGGGGTATTACAATTGAAATATCTTTTGAATTTTTAACCACCTGCTGATTATCTGGCGGGGCCCATGGCCGTAAACCTGAACCACCATCCCAGGGCTCAAGCGTTTCTACTATAGCGGCATGACTGGTTTCATCACCGTAGGTAAGTAAAGGATTTAGGCGCCACTCTTCACCAACAACCGTTTGCCAACGCGCCCATAACCTATCTACATTTGCATGCAGAAGAAATACAAAAGGGTCTTCAAATGCGGTATGACCCGAGCCTATCGTTCCACCAATATAACCATGTACACTATTATGATTGGGTGAGCTTTCCAGGTTGGTTCTAAATTCATTCCATTGCGCGTTTTGCGCAAGGCCATTAGACGCATCAATAATGCTAACATCAGAATCTACACCTGGTGGAGAGGGTGCTGCTGCGCCACCAGCGATATCTCTTGATATCGGAGGAAATCCGGCAAAGGGTGCAGCAACATTTCCATTACCTTCACCCATAAAAGACGTCGTGAAAATATTATACGTGCCACCCGCTCCATTATCGGCAGCACGAGGGTCACCTGTCCAGTCCCAGTAATGCAAGGATAAATCTGGATCTATTTCTCTCAATAATTCTTCGTAGCGGTTTAATAACTCACGATGCCATGGTAAAAACGAAGGCCCACCATGAACGTGAGTGGCTTCATGTATTTGATCCTGCTTTACCCATTTAGAAACACCATCTGGGTAGTAGCGACTGTTTAATTGTACAACTGCATTTATAAAACGATCTCGTTCTATATCAGTTACATGCGCAATATTTCTTCTAATTCCGTCACCTAGTGCCATAACGCTATACTCCTTATAGCTATACTTCAATGTTGGTCAGAATTGACCTCCTGCTAATCACCGATTAATTGTCCACAATTTATCCAAAATATATCAATGATTTATCGACAGAGTTAAACCGACACACGTGTCGCACACAAACAGTCTGAACTCTGTAATTCACTTACACTGAGCCTTAATGCAGCACCAGAAGCCTTAACTTTATTGCGCGATTAGGTAATGCAATAAAGATGATGTTAAAACAGCTTACTTTGCGCTGTAGTAATTATGACTAATTTACTCAGAAGTACAGTTATAACCCTAATTAAAAATATCGTTAACCCCTTATCGTGGGTTATTGCTGTAAGAGCTGACTTAAAAATTTGTAGGATAACTAAGACAGGATAACTAAGACACCCAAGTTAAAGATAACTAAGACACCCAAGTTAAAAATGTAAAAATAATATAATCTCAATTTTCTAAAGATTAAGAATTACATAATAAAAAAGGCTAAAGGCAACTGAAAAAGTAATGAAATAGTCTGTCTAAAGATTTCAGGCTGAATCAAGGCAATAATGCCCGTTAATCGATTATTAATCGGAGGAGGGGGAAAATGAAAGTTTTAAGGGGAGTAGAGGGCCAGGTTAAACCTACCCCAGTTTTTTGGGCGAATCAATATGGATAGTTAACGCTTTCGGTTTATAGTGATAAAAAGATTAATTAATGGACGAGTGAAATGCATAATGTCAGACCGTACTCCTTTACAGGCATTTAAATTTTTAATTGCCGCCGATAAAAAAACCTTCAGAAGCTAATTGCATATGTCGCAGCTTCTGAAGGCTTCAGCTTTAACGCATACAAACCGCGTTAGTGCTTACTTGATCTGTGAAAGAAGGTCCGGGTTAATTACCAGGTTACGCACGCCGTGACCGTGATCTTCCTTAAACTCATTACCCTTGCACCACTGACCTAGCGTTTTTATATTAACTCTGGCGACTTTAGGGCGCACACTCCAGCTAACCTGAAACGGTGAACCTTTCTCATTGTAACCAGGGCCAGTAGTAGAGCCGTCATACTGCACAGGTGTGCCTGTGTTATCAGGAATATTCAATACCTGCTGATAACCGTTCTTTACACCGTGTGCTGTCAGCTTGCCAAAGTCCAGCGCGCTATCATCATTGACCAGTACATAAACCTGGGTTTCTACACGTAACTGTGGATTATTAATGGCTTCACTCAGGCAGGATTTAAGTGTTGGCCCCGGTACAATGTTAGCCGTTGAATGCACATAGTGAACTTCGATTGTATCACCAGGATAGAGTGCACCATGCTCACTCGGACAGATTGTCTCATGCACAGGCATCAGGTCATTTTTGTTTAACGCACCAGAATATTTATAACCGCTCAGATTGCCATGGCCATCACCATTGCCAGCATATACGGTGAACTCGCCACCCTTATGCTCAGCGTTTTTGTGAAAATGAATATTACATAAATTCATTTCGGTATAAGCAGGCGCTTCACTAAACAAGCGGTTGTTATTGCCTGCTGCTGTATCAATATCACGTGGCGACTGAGGACCAAAACCCTTGCCCTTGGTGCTTTGGGCCAGCTTTGAACGCTGTTGGTTTATCACACTGTCGGTCACACTGTCGACAACGGGGCCATGCCCCTCGTGAGCACCATGTGTGCTGCTCTCAGCCAGGCCCACAACGGGTATAAAGGCAGCCGCCATTAACGCTGCTGACAGAGTCAGACGTTTATTTTTTTTCATTATAATCCTCTTGATTATCTATTAATTTGTTTGATTTTTTGTTTGAATTTTATGGCCTGAAGGAAAAATAGTGCCCTTATCAGGCGTTTATTACATGCACAAGTTCACGCGTAACAAATTGTTACAGCTAAAAAATAACTGTAAAGTCAGGCTGGGGTTTGATTAAAGCAGAGGTGGTGCACGTGCATCAGCGCACGTTACAAGCTGGATCGTAAATTCGTGCGGAGTTGCACTAAAAGAATTGCTGGTCGCGTAACAACCCGTCTGAATGCGAGCTAAAGTAAGCGGACTATCCGGATCATCGTCCAGCTCAAGCACCGGTACGCTAACATCGCTAACTTCAACGACAAGTATCGCGTGCTCATCATGTTGCAATGCTGTACTGACCTGAGCAAACAGGGCCAGTATCAGTGCAAACATTGGCAGTAAACAACGAACAGAGATTTTCATGGCGCGCATAATACCATAATGAATTACCCCCGTCCCCAAAACTATTTGTATTATCTGGGTGACTACCTGGAAAGTATCGGGCAACAGGCAATAGAATTTAATCTATCGTTTTTTAAATTTCTGAATATAAATATATTGTGTCAGATGGAATAAATGTCAATCCTTCTGCACCTTATAACTAAAAAACTAAATCAGTATTGGCCACGATCTCTTATAATGCACGCTTATTGTTGTCTTTGATTTAAATGGACATGGGGTTAGACATGTATGTATGACACCATGAATGTACTAGCTTTGAAATACTTTTTCGTGGATACTTAAAAGACAAAAACAGTGTCTACATTGTTCACCAGTATGAAAGTATTGAAAAAACGGCAACAGGCAGATGTCGATAGTTTTGAAGCGACACAATATGATGATGTAAGAAAATCAGCAGCAAGAGACGCAAACTATTACTATTATGATGGAAAAGTGGTAGGGGATAGATAATTAGAATGTTCGGGGGCAGGCTCCTCTGGCAATATTAAATTGATATAAAGCCTTTTATGCAAGTACATTAATTATGTGATTATGGAGATAAGATGTTAAAAAGCACATCACGTTTGATTATCCTGATTTTGTTGATGGTAATGACTTCTGTGTTACCGGCTCAAGCTGCGGCTGAGGTAACGACCCATCCTGATCAAGTCGTGGAAAAAATTGTACAGGCCTATGGTGGTCACACAGCACTAGGGCGTGTAAAGGTGGTGAAACACGCAGGCACGATAAAGTCGTTTCGCCTGGGGAAGACAGGGTTATTGAAGCGGCTGTTTGTTCTGCCCGCAAAGTTGCATGTAGAAATAAACTATCCCGATGGGCCGTACGAACAACGCATCACGACGCCTGAAGGAGCATGGCGCGATGGACGCCCAGCGACCACGCCTATGCTGATGGCCATGACATTACAAGCTGCACGTTTTCGATTACCCTTATTACTTACCCAACACCCGGTCACGCTACTTGGTGAAGATGAGAGTAGCGTGCACCTAGGGATAAAACTAACGCAGACTACCTCACTGGAGGTGTTTGTGGATCGCCAATCCTGGCGGGTCGTTCGTTCGGTTGGCCGCATGGTCATGGGCGAAATAAATGTGGCCTTCACCGCCGACTACTCCGATTTTCGTAACGTCGATGGCGTGCTATTCGCGCATCGTGAAGAGCTCACTGCGATGGGTAGGCCAACGGGTGTTGCCGTGCTCGAACAAATTGAAGTGAATACCGAAAGCAGTCCTGAAGATTTTAAACCTTAAAGTCAATCTCTGGTACAGGGGGCAGCAGGTACAGGGGTCAGGCTGTCCACTTCTTTGTCTTCTGGTTTTTCTTTGTTGAAACTAAGCGAAAAAACCATCATGACTCGCTTCATCTTCAGGTAATATCCGCTCCTGCACCAGTCGCCATTGTGCATCATCTTCTTTTTCTAATAGTATTTCTATGCCTTGCGCATTTACCGTGCCGTCATTGGCTTCTACGGTTTCAAATGTTTTAAACATAATGTGGGTTTGTGTGCTTTTGAGGGGTTTAAAGCCTTTGTAACTAATGCTTTTCAATACATTGTTTTCAAACTCGTGCTGTGTTTGTGCGGCCCAGGCATCATAACCAATATTCTCAAAACCGGGCACACCTTGTAAGGTCACTTTTTTTGATATGAGATTCATATGTGCAGCATGATCTTTATTAGCAGCTGTAGTGATCGCTTTTTCTAACCATTGTTTGGCAATTTGTTCAGACATTGAGTATCCTGTTTTTGGTAGCGTTGTTAGTGTATATCAAGTTGCCGGCACATTTTACTGGAAACATTTTACGGGCACATTTTACGGGCACATTTTTATATTGTGGTTTTAAATGTCGAGATATATAGGGTGCAGTGTACCGTCTATGAGTCAGGTATAAAACACAATTGTTGTGATTTAATACTGTCGGTGAACAAGTGGGGCAGGCCTTTCCATGCCACAGGAAATAATTGTTTTTCTCTTTAATTTAATTGCTAATGCGCTAAGCTATAGAATACAGTGCGTTTTATTTGTATTGCTCCCCTCTTTGAAAAAGAGGCAATACCTATATTTTTATTGCGGCCCGCTGGAGAGTGCTAAATATTAATTATACGGGGGAGATTTAGAAGATATCAGGTTTTTACTCTATATTACTAGTGTTAAAATACCCCTCAGTCCCCCTTTTACTAAGGGGGAGGTATAATAACAATCTGGACGCTTTTAAATCTCCCTTAGTAACAAGATTAATTTTATTTATAATCGGCAATAATTATACCCATATCTATACTCCCGTTTTTCTAAGGGGGAGGCATAACAAATGCAGCTTGATAAAACCCTTATAAATATAGAGTCAAAAGCCAAATCTCCCCCGTTACCTGGTCTAATAATAAAATTAAATCTGATAGGGCTTACTTTGATATGCGTTCCCTCTTTTTCAAAGAGGGAGTTAGAAACTGAGAAACCTATATTTTTTAGTAATATATAACTTAACTTACTGGCATTGGGGGCAGGCTGCTATACTTAGCACCTTTGTTGCTCCTCTTGATCAGCTATTGGCATAATCCTGCCAAAATTGTCCTGAGCTGTTCGTTGGGTTGTTCGTTGGGCCGTTCGTTGTTTATTTCTATCGTTAATTTCTATCGTTAATTTCCATCGTTTATTTATATACCAGAGACGTTATATGCCATTTTCAAAACTTGGATTAAGTGATCCCATTTTACAAGCCGTGGCTGATCTCGGCTATACCACGCCCACGGCGATACAGAAACAGGCAATCCCTGTCATCTTGTCGGGTAGAGATCTGGTTGCCACTGCGCAAACAGGTACCGGTAAGACCGCGAGTTTTGTGTTGCCGATACTGGAGGCGTTTAATACCGAGCGCAAGCTGCGTGGCAAGCGTATTCGTGCGCTCATTCTTACGCCCACTCGTGAGCTTGCGGTGCAGGTTGAGTCCAATGTTGCACGGTACAGCAAGTATTTAAACCTTAGCTCAATGGCGATGGTTGGCGGTGTTGATTCCGAGGCTCAAAAACAACGGCTACTGGAAGGTGTTGATATTTTGGTTGCCACCCCGGGGCGGTTGTTAGATTTGGCGCATCAACGCGCGTTACATTTTGATGAGCTTGAAGTGCTGGTGCTGGATGAGGCTGACAGAATGTTGGATATGGGGTTTATTGACGATATCAATAATATTATGGATCGCTTACCTGGTGAGCGTCAGAGTTTATTGTTTTCAGCCACACTGACGGACGATGTGCGTTTTTTAGCCGATACGGTTAACGACGATGCGATAGAAATATCGGTATCCCCCGGTGCTGCGACTACGCCGAAAATTGATCAGTGGCTGATCACGGTAGACAAGGACAGGAAGTCTGCATTACTGAGCCATTTGATTAACGATCTGCAATGGGATCAGGCGCTTATTTTTATCGAAAAAAAACATGCGGCTGCTAAGCTGGTCAGTCAGCTTGAAAAGCGCGGCATTAAAGCTGAGGCAATTCACGGTGGCAGAAGTCAGGCTTCTCGTGAAAGAGTGCTGGCCGAATTTAAATCGGGTGAACTCAGCTTTTTAGTGGCTACGGGTATTGCTGCTCGCGGTATTGATATCGATAATCTTACGCGCGTCATTAATTATGATTTGCCATACCAGACGGAAGACTATATTCATCGAATCGGTCGTACTGGTCGTGCGGGTGCTTGCGGCGAAGCCGTCTCATTTGTAACAAAAAATGATTTTAAAAATCTGTGTGCTATCGAAAGTCGTCTGGGGCATATTATTGCGCGAAAAGCATTCGAGGGCTTTGATGTTAGAAAAGTGGTGCCTGTTTCTATTTTGAATTACGTACCTAAAAATAGGCGCTAAATAAAAAATAGAAAATAGAACGCACTATTAGTGTTCACCTGTTTAAGTGCGTGTTGTGACAACATAACCGGCTTAAATTAAACCCGATAACAATAAATGCGTAATTTAGATACTTATGGATAAAACCCAACTGTTTATGCAGATTCAAAATCAGCTCGAGCGTGTTTTTGAGAGTGCAAAAGCCGCGGCCCAAAGAGCGTATGATACCGCAACTGATGAGGAAAATGAGGCTGAGAATAAGTATGATACGCTTGGCCTTGAGGCTTCTTACCTGGCTCATGGGCAATCGAAACGTGTGGCTGAGTGTGAATCGGATTGTATTAAGTTTAATAAATTTCAGCTTACCGCATTTTCAGATGATGATCCCATTTCTATAGGCGCATTAGTTTGTATTGAAGATGCCTCTGGTACTGAGCGCTATCTTTTAATAAGTCCTGTTGCAGGGGGACTCAGCATTAGTTTTGAGGGTGTCGTTATAACGCTTATTACAATGAGTTCACCCATCGGGCAGTCATTATTAAATCACGTTGTGGGTGACGATATTGAGGTTGAGGTGAGAAAAGTTAAAAAACAATTTCAAATATCAGCCATTTATTAAGTCGCTTATTATATTAAAATGGATTGCCCTTTATTTTCACTGCTCTTTTGTTTCCCAGGTTTCCCAAGTTTCCCAGGTTTCCCAGGTTTCCCAGGTTTCCCAGGTTTCCCAAGTTTCCCAGGTTTTTCGATCCGATTTAATTGCTAATGCGCATTATTTCATCAATACTTGGCAAACAAATCAACGCTTTCATTGGATAGCTTTATCAACATATATATCGAGAACACAATGAGGATGGATATAACACAATGAGCTTGGATATAACACTCACACCTGAAGAAGCCAGGATAACAGGTTGCCTGATGGAAAAAGCGGTGACCACACCAGACCACTATCCCTTAACGCTGAATGCGTTAGGCAATGCCTGCAATCAAAAGTCCAGCCGCGATCCTGTGATGTCTCTGCAATCGGGAATAGTGCAAAGAACGGCCCGCGAGCTTGAGGAGGAAGGATTAGTCAAAAGTAGCCAGGGTAAAGGCAGTGTTGTGAAATACGCCCATCGGATGTGTAACACATTGCATTCACCCTTACAGTTTAATGACGCGGAGTACGCGATTGTTTGCTTGCTATTGCTGCGCGGGCCACAGACACCGGGCGAGATTAAGGCGCGTAGTGGGAGGCTCTATACCTTCGATGATAATGATGAAGTTAAAACCGTATTGGACGGATTAATTGACAGAGATTGCGGAGCGGTTGTTGCTCGTTTAGCGCGTAAAGCCGGACGAAAAGATCATGAATACATGCATTTGTTGGGTGGTGAGATAGTGTCTGTGCCCGAAGATACGACAATGACAGAACGATCATCATCGAGCATTCATAAAGAAGACAGATTCACACAGCTGGAAGCGAGAGTATCCAGCCTTGAACATGCGCTACAGAATCTCGCGCAACGCCTGGGTGAAGAAGTAGACCTGGGTGAAGAAGTAAATCTGGGTGAAGAAATAAACCCGGATGAGGTTATTATTGATGACTGAGGGATTAAGGGCTTCCCTTAAACTAAAAAAGTAATAAGGCAGTAATA
>Ga0316205_10001483_pt1 | contig 29270 bp, 26 predicted proteins | sample 3monthpyrite_MG_FD_204941 | JGI IMG/M metagenome (GOLD analysis project Ga0316205, IMG submission 204941) | Microbial mat bacterial communities from mineral coupon in-situ incubated in ocean water Damariscotta River, Maine, United States -... | ecosystem: Environmental > Aquatic > Marine >...
GCTTGCCGCTTTCGGCACGACGGCGATACTCCGCAACCAGACCGTCATGCAGCACCTGGCCAATCTCGCCGCGCGTCATCAGCACCTTTCCGGTTTCCTCGACCCAGGGCAACATCTGGTCATTGTCGAGAACGCTCCGACTTTGAAAACTGAAATCCTCCACTACGAACCCTGCCTTAGAAGCTAGCCCTTGCAACTTCGCAACGGCATGTGGGTCAGTGACGAACTCCTGAACGAAAATCTTGGCGCAGGCATCAAGAGGGTCGTTCGGATAGTTCCCCAATGACGCTTTAGAGAAGTCTGCATCGCAAACGACCAGGCACCCGGCGGGCTTCAGCACACGCGAAGCTTCCGTCAGAAGTGCTGCCGGGTCTTCAACGTGGGTCAGCACTGTGTGCATGATCAAGTTATCGACTGACCCATCTTCCAGAGGCAGCGAAGCTCCATCCGCGACCTCAAACGCCACATTGTCTTGGTCTTGAACGCGGGCCCTTGCTTCTTTCACAAAGCCCTTGGATGGCTCGAAGCCAATCACACGCGCGGGTCTGGACTTCTCCGCGATACGGCGGGTTACGGCCCCGGCACCGCACCCCACTTCAATCGTCAGACTGCCTTCGGGAAACGCGAGCTTCCCAAGATATGCCGCTACGATCTTTTCCATGGTGGGGTCTGACTGACGCTCATCCATCGAATCAGCAAAGGCGGAAATGAAGTCCTCCCCCGCTGCATCCACATCTTGAAACGGATCAGTCATACCCATCACTCTCGAAAATGCCTAATACTCTTATGGATAACCCTAGCATCGCCAAAGCTATCCACAAGTCGGGCCAAAAACACCGCGCTTTGAAATATAGGAAGATATGTACAAGGCTTAGCAGATGGAGGACCGAGATGAGCGAAGAGATCTCCGGAGGGTGTAAATGTGGCGCTGTCCGCTATCGCGGTAAAGCTGCTGATGTTGCCGCTTTCCGGTGCTATTGTCGTGACTGTCAGCAACTGACCGGAACCGGGCACTCGGAAATGATGCCACTCGTCGCTTCTACGTTTAAGGTTGAGGGGCCTACAACCGAATATCAGATGATAGGAGGATCAGGACGTCCCACATACAGTAGCTTCTGTCCGGCCTGCGGCTCTCCCCTGACACGCCGCAGTGAAAGGATGAAGCAATGCGTTTATGTTCATGCATCAACTCTCGATGCGCCAGAGAAGTATGAACCTGCCCGCGTCATCTACACCGAGGCAGCGCAAAATTGGGACCTGCCGGACAATTCAAGCTAAGCACGAGGACACTCTGCCTAGCCACTTCGCCAACGGTTAAAGGTTTTGCATAAGTGCCCTCTCAGCGATTTTTCTCACCACAATGCCACTGCATGATATCTGAGAGTCTCAGAACTGACTGCTGAATGGCACGAACAGAAGTCTATGACCTCCACGGCCCAAAGCCGACGTCGAACCAGCCATGCCGTCGCCGCGCTGCGGCCCGTCAGAGGAGACATTCGCTGCGCATGCAAAATCTGGATGGGATAGAACTTACTGTCTGCGGACAAACCGGCCTTATGCACGCGCGGCTATTGCTGATGCAGCATTTCCTCGCAGTTGCAGCATCACTCATTTGACAACGCAGCATATTTCACCAAATCAGACGTTCAAACACGTCGATCTTTGTAGATATCAAACCGCCCTTTAGGTGCGGTGACTTCCAACAATTGAACCGTGAACAAGCCTGCACACCGATACGTCGGCATCGATGGCAGGTGACTGCGCACCACAACACGCTTTCCGCCAAGTCGGAGGTTATTTGCGACTTGTGGAACATAGCCGTTTTTTTTGAACCGAATTTAGGGGCAGTCGCAAATGCCAGCAGGTGCACGCTCTACTCGTGATGTCTTTAGCTGTTGCGCGAACGTATCGCGTAAATGGCAAGAAAAGCGCTTGTTGCACTTTTTGCCTTTCCGGAGATCACGGATTTATCAATGCGTTTTTGGACACCGAATAATCGGTCATTTAGAATGCCGGTAAAAGAAAGTTGAATGAACTGATCTGCCGCGAGATGAGGATCCGCAACCAGCAGAACTTCCTTCTGGCATTGCTCTGACAGGTAACGTGCAAGGATGCGCCTTACACGCTCCGGTCCGGCTTTGAAGAAAAGTTCTCCGATTTCAGGAGACCTACCAGCTTCTGCAACGCAAATTCGGTAAAACCGGATATAGGCATTCGAGAAGACAAGGCTGATCAAGGCGCCACTAAATGACTGTAAGGTTTCCTGTACCGGCCCTTGCCTTCGCAACAGTTTATCAAGGTCTTCTGCCAGAATCTCGCATTCTCTCGATACGACTTCGGTAAAAAGAGCAGTCTTTGTTGGAAAATGCGCATACATCGTGGCTTTCGAGACGCACGCCACGTTTGCAATTTGGTCGACGCGCGCGCCCGCGAATCCAAATTCGAAGAAAACAGATCGTGCTCCACGAATGACATCGTTAACCTTATCTTGTCGCACCTCACTTCTCCTGAGAAGACGTTCATTTACCGTAGCTTAAGCCACACCCAGAATCTTAGCAAACCATGCGCAAGTCTCCTTTCCAACCCTAGTACGAAATCCATCGCGCATTGTAATTGAGGGGAAACTAGATTGGAGCATTTGTCTGCGAGGCCAAATTTCAAATGGTTGATGTTTCACCGTATGTTGTTCTTGTTTTTCGGGACGGGCGAATTCTGAACAAGAGTGCATACAGTACTGGAACCAGTACAAGAGTCAGGATCGATGCAAATGCCAATCCGCCCATAATGGTGACAGCCATCGACGCAAAGAAAGCGTCAGGTAACAGCGGCAACATACCAAAGATCGTGGTTCCTGCTGCCAAGACCACTGGCCGCAACCTGCTAACCGAGCCATCCATGATAGCCTTGTAATTCTCGACCCCATTGGCGCGTTGCGCGTCAATCTCTTCGACCAGAACAATCGCGTTTTTCATCAACATGCCTGACAGCGACAAAAAGCCAAGTAGGGCTGTGAAGGTGAATGGAAGCCCGGTGAACAAAAGCCCCAGAACCATGCCAGTGACCGACATCGGAACGACAAGCCACAGGATCAGCGGCTGGCGTATTTTGTTAAACATCAGGATTGAGATTGTCAGCATCACGAGGAACCCAAGTGGCAACTGTTTGCCAAGAGCGGCCTGCGCATCGGAGGCGCTTTCAAACTCTCCGCCCCATTCCATCGTATAGCCCGGCGGAAGAGAGATGGCTTCGATCTGATCACGGACGCTTCGGAATGCTTCATCTGCGTTCAAGCCATCACGCGCGCCTCCGAGGGCGGATATCGTCCGCTCACGGTCGCGACGACGGATCAAGGCTTCGGAGAGCTGTGTTTCGAACCGTTCGACAAGGCCGGACATTGGCACATATTTTCCACCACCTTGCGACCAGACTTCAAGGTCGCGAAGCCTTTCGACCCCATCTCGCTCGCTTTCGGGGAGTCTCAAGATTAGAGGGACTTCGGTGTCACCTTCCCGCAAGGTTCCTACCCGCAGTCCCGAAGTGCCGTACTCAATTGTGTCAGCTATGGCTTGGCGACTGGCACCTGCAAGGCGCATTCGCGCCTCATCAACAACAGGATTGATCGTAAGCACGCGCTGGCGCCAATCCGTGCGCGGATCGGTGATGGTTCCCGCCTCCCGATAAACCAACATCGCTTCATCTGCCAGTGCGCGAAGAATGATTGGGTTTGGCCCCGTGAACCGAACGGCGACGGCCGCCCCTGCTGGGGGACCAAAGACGAGTTCATCGACCCGCACCAAGGCGTTCGGAAACTGCGGTGGCAAAGATTGTCTCAGGCTCTTTGCCAAATCTGGGATCGCAGCGGCGTCCGCAACCCGGACGATAAGTTGGCCGTATCCGGCATTCGCCTGTTCGGGACTGTAGGTCAGCATAAAGCGACTTGCGCCGCGACCAACCAAAGTTGAAACATCTTCGACGCCATCGGTCTGCTGCAGCACTAATTCCAGTCTTCGCATGTCCGCATCCGTGGTCAGGATGTCAGTCCCTTGCGGCAGTTGGTATTGGACATAGAACAGCGGTGTGGTCGATGCTGGAAAAAATGCCTGTTTGACCTGTCCGAACGCCATAAGCGACACGACAGTTATACCGACGACCGCCAGGACGACGAGCAGGCGCGACCTTAGCGCGACCCAAAGAATGCCGCGATAAATCGAGTAGAAAGCGCCCTTATATGGATCTTCTGAGATGGTCTTGGGGGCACGTAGCAAAAGTGCACCCAGATAAGGTGTAACAGTTACGGCGAGGATCCAACTCAACAGCAAAGACATGCCGATTACCGCGAAAAGTGAGAACAGGAATTCACCGGTTGCATCAGGCGACAGGCCGATGCCGGAGAACGCCATGATGCCGATCACCGTTGCGCCCAAAAGCGGTATCGAGGTCGCGGTCTCCGTTTCGGATGCAGCTGTTTCAGCGGATTTACCCCTAGCCATGCCGATCACCATGCCTTCGGTGATTACGATCGCGTTATCGACCAGCATCCCCATAGCGATGATCAGCGCACCAAGGCTAATGCGCTCCATCGGAATGCCGAAGACTGACATGAAAAAAATGGTTGCGAGCACTGTCAAGGCGAGAGTTGCGCCCACAACGACACCCGCGCGCCAACCCATCGTCAGCATCAACGCACCAACGACGATGGCAACCGATTGCCCGAGACCAACGAGGAAGTTCGATACCGCTGCGTCCACGACCTTGTGCTGCTCATAAATAGGCGCAACCTCGACACCCTCGGGAAGCCCCGCGATCAAAACACGCAACCGTTCCTCGACAAGGTTGCCAACTTCAACCACGTTGCGGTCCGCCAAGGCCGAGACACCTAACGTAAAGGCGCGTTCACCGTTATGCCGGACGATCTGATTTGGTTGCTCTTTCTCACTTCTCGTCACACGCGCTATGTCCGCCACGGCAATCTGGCCGACTTCCCCGGGCGTACCCAGCCGGAGCGCCTCAATTCCGGCGACCGTCGCATAGCCCTGAGGCACCGAAACGCCTAAGCGTGCCAACCCCTCAGTGATCTCGCCGTCCGCAAACACTCTGTTCTCATCCGAAATGGCAGCCAGTATTTGGTTTGGTGGTAGTCCCAGACTGGTGAGCCGGGAAGATGAGATCGCAACGGTTATCTCCTCTTCGATCAGCCCTTGAATTTCCACCTTCGCCACCCCGTCGACGGAAACAAGCCCGCGCCGCAGAAAGCGCGCTATCTCCCGTTGCTCGGATGGGGAATAACCATTGGTGCCTACCGCATAGAACATTCCGTAAACGTCGCCGAAGTCATCGTTGATAATGGGGTCGCGCGCGCCTTCGGGCAAGTCGCCGCTTAAGTCGCGTAACCGACGTCGCATCTCGTCCCAGACCTGTGGCATCTCGTCAGGCCCAAAGGTACTTTCAATGTCGACGGTAATCTGCGCCATGCCGGGCATCGATTGAGATTCGATTCGGTCCAGTTGCTTCATCTGCTGCAACGCCCCTTCAATAACCTCGGAGACCTGTTCCTCGACCTCTTCGGCGGTTGCGCCGGGGTATGGGACGAAGACCAGCGCCGTTTTAAGAGTAAAACTCGGGTCCTCAAGTCGACCAACCGTACCCAGACCCCATATTCCGCCAAAGACGCAGAATAAGATGGCCAGCCAGATAGTAACAGGACGGCTGATTGAGCCTGCAGCGAGAGACATTGCCATTTTCGGATCCTAAAGCGGGTCGGGACGGATCATCATTCCGTCAATCAATTTCCACCAGCCACCCGTAACAACGCGCTCGCCGGCGGAAAGTCCTTCAATCACCATGATTGAATTCTCGCGTGGAAGTCCAAGACGCACGGCGCGAGGTCGGACGGTTCCACTTGCTTCGTCAAATATCCAGACTCTGGGTTCGGGCGCACTTGTTGTATCAATCGCAGAAACCGGTACTAGGACGCTGACTGTACCGCCCGACACCTCGAGACTTGCGACAACGTTCGCAGTCATGCCGGGCAACAGGCGGGGGTCGAGTTCACCTGCGACTGCGAATTCGACCACATAAGTCTGAGCAACCGGGTCCGCTTCGGTTACGAACTCTCGCAAGATCAATTCGGCCTTGTATCCCGGTGCAGCAGGGAATGAAGCTGTTATGCTGAAATCGTTTGTTCGGGTCCGCGCCAATGCGGCGACTTCTTCTGGCAGCGAGATATGGACACGCATCTCACTGACATCCTGTAGCCGAACAATGGGAGCCGCTGGTGTGGTATTGGAATAGGCTTCCGTAAAAATGCGACCAACAAGAGCATCAAACGGTGCCTCGATCCTTGTCTGTTCCAAGCGACGCTCTGCTTCGCGCAAAGCTACTTCGGCCTGTGCAAGCTGCGCCTTCGCAGAGTCGAGACGCGCCTCAGATGCTGCCCCGCGATTGACAAGTTCCTCAGATCGCGAAAATTCACTTGTGATTAAATCGAACGATGCCTGAGTACGTGCTAAGGCCAATTCGAAGTCGGCAATATCCAGACTGGCAATCAGTTCGCCTTTCCCCAGTTTCTCGCCAGCAGAAACCGGTAATTCCAGGATTTGCCCCGATACTTGAAATGCCAGATCGACAACACGCAGCGGTTCCAACCGGCCCACAAAAACGCGCTGCACGTCACTGTTCGCGGACACCGCCGCCGTGACGGGAACGGTGATCGCCTCGGAAGCGGTCACTTCGGGTTTCAAAGATTCCTGCGCCATCGATATCGTGCCTGCACACCCCAAAAATATGGAAAGCAAGCCCACAACAGAAACCCCGACCCAATTAGGACCGAAACACGCAATAGTCTTAATGCAACTCATTGATCATACTCTCTAACCGGTTTTGTATTTTGTCTCGGGTTTTGGTGTCATACGGCGGCATACCCAATAGTTGCTGAAACCTCAGGCCATCCAATGCAGCGAGAATGACGTGCGCCCCGATTGGATCGGTGGTTTGAGACGTTACATTCTTCTGATCATCCTCGATCATGTCGCGGAGCGGATTTAGGAATTCGGGGCTTTCAGCAGCGGCCGCAAGTATGGCCATTGAAAGGTTTTCCTTAAGATCATTTGGTGCGGCGAGTGAATGCAGATGCCCCCGTAAGGTCGCGTTCGGCACGGTCTTATCGACCTCACTCATGCTAACGAGGTGCTCCTCCATCAAGTCCTTAAGGAGCGCCGAAAGCAAAGCTTGCTTCGAAGGGAAATTGTAAAGCACCCCTCCTTTGCTCATGCCAATCTCGCGCGCGACGGCATCGATTGTCAGATTCCCGGCACCATGGCGCGCCGTCACCTCACGCGCAGCGTTCAAGATTTCAGATGATGCGTTACGCGATCGTTTCACAATGCTTCCTCTGACCAGATGGTCGGTTTCTATACCATTTGGTCGGTTAGGTGAGCGACGCAAGAGTGTCAAGTTACAAAGTTGTTTGGAATTCCGAAAATCAATTAGCACTGAGGGGGTTATTGGAAAATGCAGCCCTCAGGCAAGCTTGCTTCTGGTTCAAATAGCAAGAAGAAAAAGGTTTCTCAAAATTGACATGGGCATCCAAAAAGTCCGGCAGCCTCGTTGTGCCTTGGGGTGTTTTGCAAAAGGATCTGACAACCCGTGAACGGCATTATGGACTTCATGAGACATCATGAGCCGCTCGCTCGTGTTTCGATGTCGTCAAATCTCCAACGGTCCCTTGGAATCAGACCAACAGGAAATGGAACAGTCCCTTAGCGACAGGCTTTCCCTCATCTTCGAGCCAGGCGACTGTTTCGACGCTGGCCATGCGCCGTCCCTTTCGAGAGACAGTGGCGCGGGTGTTCAACGTGCCCGGCAGCCCGGGCCGAAGATAATCAACGGTCAGGTTAATCGGCTTTGGTGGAGGTGATCCCAGATCGTCCAACACCGTCAGTGAGGCAATGGCCTCCATAAAACTGGCTATTATTCCGCCATGATATGTACCAAGCAGGGGATTGCCGATGTGCCGTTGTTCGAAAGGCATGCTTGCCAAAAACTGCGTGTGGTTTGCTTCGGTCACCGAAAAGCCCAGGTGACGAAAGAACGGTACACGATCGCATCGCGCTTGCATGTCGCTGAGTTTCATTCACCAGGGCCTCTTGTTTTCATTGTATCTAACAAACTACCTTTGCCGCGCGTAATGGCAAAGGTCGCTGATCCTCGGGCCACCTCTTTGCAGTCGTCAGTATCAAACCATATTTTTCCGCTTCCGAACGCAATGTGACGGGTCTGCCGAAAGCATTCCGCCAAGACAATGACGTCGGCACGCGAACTTGCCGGGCGCAGATAATCGACACGCAGATCAAGGGTTGCCATCGTCTGGATGTCGTCAATCTTCAAAAAATTGGCCAACCCAAAGGCACTATCCAACAGCGCTGTCAGGACACCGCCGTGCAGTATAGTCTCTTCTTCATCTAGGCAGAACACCGGGTTGAATGGCATCCGTATTTTGACGCCTTTTCGATCGGCACGTTCGATCTTTAGATCCATTTCGGCGACGAGGCCCTTTGCCTTCGAATTCCAGACGTTTGCGATCATCGCAAACCGATCCGCATCATTGGTATCACTCATTGCAGCACGCCCCAATTCTCGACAAAACTTGGCTGACGCATTTCCTTGAAAACCGACTGCTTCATAGCCGGATCGCACCGGGGGTTGCGAGTTTCCCGCACGCAAAATCATATGACGTGGCAAGGATTTTCAATGCCGTTTCAATTTCGGGCACGTCGCGCGGCGCAAACACCATGACGGCAGTAGCCGGTATCATGCCGGCTGCCGCCATCGGGTGCGGTTCACCCCAGCCTTTGGCGAACAGTTCAAGCGTACATTCGATTGGCAGCATCAGGTGCATCGACCCGTCATAAGCCGGATGCACATGGGCAAACTCATTTCCCATCATAAAGGATTCCTGACACCCGTGCGCGTGATCATGTTCCAGCCAAAGAGCTTCGGCCCCTGGGACAGATATGATGCTGGGGCGACGCTCGACAAAAGAAAAGTCAAAGGCCCGTTCTTTGAATTTTTGATGGATATTGGCATCAGGGTTTTGGTTTATCTGCTCGTGCGGCGCGCAGTCGGTGGTTTCAGGCCGTGGGCCGGTGCGGGGCGTAAGTTCAAACATTTCCTACCTTTCTGGTTTATACAGCCGGTCATAGTCCGAATAGCAATCCCGGCCAGCAAAAGCGTCCGCGAATACTACCCTCCAAACAGGGCCAGAACCGGTGCAAACGCTTCCTTCCACGATGTGCGGGCTTCAAGCCGTTCAATCCAAGCAGTGACATTCGGCAAATCGTCAAGCGCGATGTCAGACTGCACACGGTACATGAATGTCGAAGCCAACGCGAAATCTGCCACGCTCAGATCGCCCGCGATCCAGTCTTTGCCCGCAAGGCCGATTTCCAGCACCGCCAGAAATTGATCGACGTTCTTCAATTCGGCGTCGATAACACTTTGATCCGCGTTTCCCATGCCGAACTTTGCTTTCAGGAACCGCTCGAATGACAGCTTCTGCATCGCCGGGCCAAGGTGGATTGTCTGCCAGTACAGCCACTGATCCACCGTTGCTCGGGCCTTTGGGTTGTCAGGGTAAAGGCCGCGTTCAGGTTTCTTGCTCGCCAGATAGGAATTGATGGCGCGGGATTCCCAAACCACAAAATCGCCGTCTACCAGCACCGGCACCTTGGCATTGGGGTTCATCGACAGGAATTCCGCGCTGCGGTTGTCGCCGCCGCGAATGTCCACCTCGATGATCTCAAGCTCAATACCCAGTTCCAAGGCAACCGCCCGCACGCGAAGGGCGTTGGGCGAGAAATTGGCGTTGTAAAGTTTCATCATGGTCTCCTTATTGCGCCGGTGGGGTTAACAGGGCCGCCTTGTTGGCAATCAGGAAATCACGGGCCGACTGTCCGGCCTGTCCGGTCAGTTTTTCCAGATCACCCGTTGCAACACTCAGATAGTCCTTGGCCATCGCCTCGTCGAAGGACGCAAAAACCTTTGCCATGAACTCCGGCAAGCCAGCGCCGATCATTGCCTGGACCAGATCGTCGGTTGAGATCGGGATATAGGGGATATCCTTGCCCGAGATTTCAGACAGGATGGCCGCGATGTCACTTTGGGAAACCGCCGCGGGTCCGGTGATGTCCAGAACGCTTGAACCGGTTTCCTGCATCAGGGCCACTGCAGCGGCGCGGGCGCAATCGGCGCGGGTGACATAGCCGGTTTTCCCCTCGGCAGCAGCGGCGAAATGTTGCCCCATACCAATGCTTTGCCCACCACCCATCAACACCAGATCGGTGTAAAGGTTGTTGCGCAGGATGGTATAGCTGGCCCCGGTGTCCTTGATCAGCGCTTCGGTGTCGCAATGATCTTTGGCGAACGTGATCGGGCTTTCCTCAACCGGGTTCGTCAGCGAAGTATAGACGATATGTGTTATGCCCTCCTTCGTCGCGGCTGCCACGGCGTTTTTATGCGCTTCCAGCCGCTTGCCTGGTTCCAGATCGTCGGTCGAAATGATCAGCAGACGCTTGCCACCTGCAAAAGCCGCAGTCAGCGACGCGGGGTCGTTGAAATCACCCTTGCGGGCCTCGACACCCTTGTCAGCCAGATCAGCCAGCTTTTCCGGCGAACGGGAAATCGCGATGATCGGGCTGGCACCGGCTGCAATCAGATTGTCGATAACCTGTCGGCCAAGCTGGCCGGATGCGCCGGTGACGATGAACGGGCCGTTTTGAATGTTTGTCATTGGGTTTTCCTGAGTTTTCGGGTTGGATATTACTGCTTAAAACTTTGATGGGTTCAGCCGAAGGTAAACGCGCTTTCGATTGCTCCCAGCACTTGATCCTCCAGCGTTTTCACGCCTTGATCATCAAGGGCTGCCCCCGCAACCACATGCAGCGGAATCAGATGTTCCTCACGCGGGTTTGCTTCGCGGGCACCGGGGGCGGCGTCCCATTGGGCCAGCATTTGATCTCGCTCGGCTGGATTGGGTCGGGTGGCCGCATCTGTCAGCCAGCGATCAAATTCCTGCCCGTTCACGGCATCACCGCCGCCACCCTGCATCGCGCGCATCATTTTTTGCATGTTGTGATAGGTGTTGCCCGACCCGATGATCAACACGCCTTCGTCGCGCAACGGTGCCAATGCTCGCCCGACCGCAATATGCGCGGCTGGGTCAAGGTCGGAACGCAGGCTAAGTTGTACGCAGGGGATGTCTGCTTGCGGAAAGGCCACTTTGAGCGGAATGAACACGCCGTGATCGTAACCGCGCTCCTCATCAACAGAGCAGGGAAACCCAGCGGTCTCGATCAACGCCTTTACCCGGTCGGACAATGCGGCATCGCCGGGCGCGGGCCAGGTCAATTCGTAGGTGTGGGGCGGAAACCCGTTATAATCGAACAACAGCGGTGGGGTCGGGTTTTTCTGCACTGTGAATTGCGGCTCTTCCCAATGGCCCGAAATCACCAGCAACGCTTTGGGGGTTTCAGGTAATGATGTCGGTACATCCGCAAGGAAATCGCGCTGTCGGTTCCAGGTTTCTGGTGGGTCCCAGTCCATGAAAAAACATGGGCCTCCACCGTGTGGAATGAACATCGTCGGCATTCGGGTCATGTATAGCGTCCTTTCGCATTTATTGCGGGCAGAGCCTGATGGCCCAGCCCGCATGTAGTCTCCCAAGGGTGCGGCTAAGCCGCGTTATTCAGCAAATCACCGTAGGGCGATTTCTTTGCGCGTACCCGGTTTTGCATCAGGAACGACACGATCAGGGCAACCCACGCAACAATCGCTGGTGGCCAACCTGGATCGCCCGCGGCCATATGCGCCGAAGCGGCCAGCAACAGGTGCCAGAACATTGCCGCATAGGCGAAATCGGACAGGAAAGTTGATGGACGCCAAAGGATGACTACGGCCGCCACGATCTTTAGGATGGCCAACGGCCATATTATGTAGGTTGGGTACTTCAACAAGCCCTCATACATTCCCGCAACCATGTCATGCGCGGTGATGTAAAATGTCGCCCCGCCCAGATAGACCAATGCAACCAGCCCAGTTGCGGCCCAATAGATCATTTTCACAGATTTTTCGCTCATTTAGACGTCCCCTTTTTTTTAGTATTTGCCTGGGCATTCTTCCGAATGGCTCACCCTTGCTAGGTTTTGCTTTTCGCTCTAGTATTATAAAGCCTCTTAGTTTTGAAAGAAAAGTAGGCACTGAAAAGTAACTACCCTTGGAGAACCTCAAAATGAAACAGACAACACCGCCCGCATGTCCCATGGACTCCATACTACGCCTGCTGATGGGGCCGTGGACGACTTATATTCTCTGGGTCCTTAGTGACGGCGGGCCACAACGTTTTGGGGTGCTAAAACGGGCAGTGCCGGGAATTTCGACCCGTGTCCTGACGGAGCGGTTGCGAATGTTGCAGGCGGCCGGGGTGATCTGGCGCGATCAGACACAAACGATCCCGCCCGCGGTCACCTATGGTTTGACGGAGCGGGGCGACGATTTGCGTCAAGTGCTCGAGTCTTTAGGCGAAATTGCGCAAAGATGGCAATCCGAAGGGGCGTTCAACACAGGTGATGTTGCCGCAGAATGATCAATTCGATGGTCTGGTGGTCTATAGAGGCTTGATCCACTACTTCGAGGCCGAGCTGACAGATGGAATTACCTACTTCGTTCATTGGGGTGTGTTTTCAGAGACTTTAGTCTGACCGCTCGTCTCGTTTGCAAAGCTTCACTGGTAGGCTTCCGCGAACGTCACTTTCCCCTGCACATCCGTTACACTCAGCTTCACCAGTTCACTGCCTCGCGGCCTTGCTTTCGATAACGACGTTAAACAGCCCGAGTTTGCGCAGGTAGCCCGCAATGTCCAGACATCAGCACCGCGCCGACATTGAAAGAAAACAATAGGCGGGATGGCCGCTCTCCAATTATCCCGCTAATGGGCGTTGCAACTGGTGCTTGGCCGCAAAGAACCCTATCGGGCAGCCAATTTGCTTGCTAGCGAGCCTTTCGCCAAGGCATCTTCATGTAAACGTCAGCGGACCGAAGTTCATCTAACATTTGGTGCAATCGTTTCGTTCGCGTTTCCTCACGTTTGGCCCTTTCGATCCAGCCAATGTAGTCATTGCGTTGGTACCATGGGCGCTGATCGTATTGCTCACGCAGCCCTTCAATCCTGAGAGCATGCGATATGTAGTCAGGCATAGGGTGTGCGGGTCGTTTCATTGTCCTAGCCTTTCTTTGAGGGTTTGGGCTTCATGTAGATATCAAAAGAGAAGCTGCAGAAGCCTTGAAACTTGGTCTCGGGCCTTCCAAAGCTGTAACATAATAGTGCTGTTTTGAAGTGGTCGTGCTTTTTCGGACAGTTTTGCGGCTTAGGTAAGATGTAATCTGGTTGGTCTCGTCGCCTTTAAGTTTCGTTCTGTTTCAAAGAATGCATCGTCGGGCGGCCTGTGAGTTCGCCGGATTGGTCTTGCTGCGTCTTGCGCATGAATGACCGGTTTCCCCGCCGCGTAACAGCGCAGACGATTTCGCACTTGCGGAATTTTCTGTGCGGCGAGCGCGCGCAGCGAGAAAACCGAATTCACAGAATGGGCTCTCTGCTGCCATCGGAGCCGATGCAGCAATCGAAGATCGAACCTTGAGATCGGCCATCGAGGACGGCCCAAAGCCGCCGTCCAACTATAGGATGCCATGCTGCAACCGCAGTCCGCCTAGCAGTCATTCGCTGCATCTACTTGGCCAATTTTCTTCAAGGTTCGGTGCTTTGCGATAGATTTGTCCTTTGCCCTTAGGCTTAACGGTATAGCAATTGACAAAGGCACGACTTAACAAGGGATTAGAAAAGGCTAATTGTATTTGAGGTTGAATTTCAGATGGCTGAGACAAGTGCTGCTTCGAACTTAGTAGAAACTGGAGATGGGCTGTCTGGGCAAACGCTACTTGCAAAGCACCAGAGCAACGAACTTTTTGTCGCTATCGTAGGTCCTGCCGGTGCTGGATCTGGAACCGCTGCTAAACGTATCCAGTCTTTCTTTGAAGATGACTATCATTATGAGGCAGTGATCATCAAAGCCAGTTTGCTCATTCGCGATGCAGCGTTGAGCTTTGGCTTGGAAGTTCCAGAAAGCGGAGCGAGGAAGAGCCTTGATAGCATCACCAAAATGCAAGACCGAGGAGATGACCTAAGAAAAGGAAGTTACCCTGGAGGGGCGGAAGATCATTCCGCAGTCGCGCGATACATCCTAAAGAAGATCACCAGCGAAAGAGCGAGGATGCAGAATGTGGAGGGCGCCCAAGAAGGTGGGGTCGAACCCGACGGGCGCAAACGCGTCTACATTATCGACTCGCTTCGTCACCCTGCGGAAGCGAACCTCTTGCGTCGAGTATACCAGGACGCGTTTGCGTTGGTGGGGATCGTTTGCGACCCGATGGTACGCGAAAAACGCATCCGTGAGAACCTATTTGATCGCGCTGAGTGGGGCTCTACCGAGACAAAGGAGAGTGTTCGCCTTTTCCTCGACAGGGATGAAGACGCACCAGAAAAATTTGGACAGCATGTGTCTGACACGTTTCATGAAGCAGATTTCTTTGTAGATAACTCCGCCGCTGGGGAGGACGATCTCAGCATCACTGGGATGAATGACCAATTGAAGCGGTTCGTCTCCTTGATCGCACAGGACCGCATCGTAAGGCCGACCATCGCAGAAACAGCTATGCACCATGCGAGAAGCGCTCAAATGAGAAGCGCGTGCCTTTCAAGACAGGTGGGCGCAGCCCTCGTTAACCAATCTGGAACTATTGTCTCCACAGGCACGAACGAAGCGCCTAAGGCAGGTGGAGGAGTTTACGGGGAAGATTTTGAGCCGTCGGACCACAGTGATCATAGATGCGCTTTCAGAGAAACCGTGTACTGCAGCAGTAACAGAGAGCAGAATCAAATCATCGAGGAGCTGATAAACGCTTTTCCTGAACTGACTTCGTCGGCAACCAGGGGTGACGTTTTGAAAAAAATCCGTGGTACACGATTGGGAGGTTTGATTGAATTCAGCCGGGCTGTGCACGCTGAAATGGATGCCATTCTCTCAGCTTCGCTAGCTGGGGTATCACCGAAAGGCTGTAGACTGTTTGTAACAACCTATCCTTGTCACTACTGCGCGCGCCACATAGTGGCGGCAGGCATCGATGAGGTTCAGTTCATTGAACCGTACCCAAAGAGTCGAGCTACTGCCCTTCACTCTGATGCAATCACCACAGAGTCCGACGATTGGGTGGCGCCCTCTGCGATAGAGAGCAGGCTAGCTCGTGGGCAAGCTGGGTCGCCGAGCGACGATGTCGCACGATCAGAAACGACATCAAAGGTACTTTTTAAACCGTTTGTAGGTGTCTCGCCTCGTATGTACCGGCGAGTTTTCTTGAAAGACAGAGACTACAAAGATAAGATCACAGGCGAGCGACTAGACGGATCGCCAGCTTGGGGCGGGCCGTTAGACAACTATAAAGTCTCATACGTGACATTGGAGAGCAGATTGGGTCGAGAAGTGTCAGATGCGTAGAGCGAACCTAACGCTAGTTCACGACGCATCTGAGAGTGAAGACGTTTCGCAGTCACGCGAACAATGGAGTTTTGAGAACGCCAAACAGCTGAGTCTGTTTGACGAATTCGAGCGCGATTACTTGCTCGTCGTACCTATGAGCGAGATGGATTATTTCGGTTTTTCAAATCTGCTTACCAACCAAAAACCAGTATCAATCATCGACACTCGAAAATACCCTGATTTTTTCGGACTTTATAAATCTACCAAATCCGCATTAGATCACTTTAGAAAGTCGCGAGTTGAGTACGTACATGCACCAGTAAGTTGGATAGCTCATCGTGAGTCTGTAGACACCTGGACCGTGCGTTCGACACTGATCGAAGGCTTGTCTCGTGCCAAGAGTGTCTCAGACCTTCATGGCCGATCATTTTTGCTCTTGATCTCCACAGACGAAATGAAGGCATCTTGCACGGAAACATTTGCATCACTGCCCGACTTCGAAGAGCATTGGCAACTGCAAGCTCTTTAAGTTCATCGTCTTCCACATTTGCTGTCGCGGCACCAGAACACATCGCCTTTCTTAAACCAGTAATGCGCTTTGCAGGCATTACGTTGATGGATTGACGGCGACAAAGACGCCCGACCAATCCAATCATAGGTGATGGTCCAACGTGGTGTGTGCTGTCTCGTCATCGGCAGACGCATGACATGCCCACAGGCTCCAGGGCAGCACAGAACTGCCCATTTTGGGTTTTGCTGCGGGCCGACCACGTAGAGAGATGAGGAGTCCATGTCCGTAAGAGCGGGTTGTACGTCGACATGACGGATTTCAAACTCTGGTTTGTCAACCAACCGGCACGTAATCAGCGCTCGACGTAAAACGTCTTTCCACATATCAAGACACCCGATCAAGAAAAGGTGTTGCATCTCCAAGACCCCAGCACTCGGTCTCGCTGCAGATCGGGCAATCCGGATCTGTTTTAGCGCCAGTCCGGCGATCTTCAGGCACCTGAAACCGGCGCAATCGTTGGGTGACAACGCCACCGTCGCCTCTGAATCCGGTCATCAACTGAAGGAGTTCTTCCATCGCCAGGGTCGCGACTGATGTGGTCATAGAGATGAAGGCCGGCTCCGGATCACCACCACCAAGGATGTATCCCGCCTTCACCTGGCGAGCGTAAGCCTCGGGATCCTTCGTGCGCAGTTCTTCCTCTCTCGCCCGCCGTGGATCGACGATATTGCGGCATAACAAGCATGGGCTGCCCGGCCCCAACCGCGTGACCCGACCGGTCATGTCTTTGACATCCACCTCACCCCGTTCGATGGCAAGCCCGATATCAATAACGTGGATCTCATAGAAATAGGCAAAGCGATTGAGCAACAGCCGGCTTGCATGATCGTCTGTGCAGCAGAAGATCACGTCTGCGCTTTTGAGGAGATCACGGTGCGCAACGTCCAAAAGGTTGCCTTGGATGCCAAGAGCATTTGTTTCAAGACCAAAACCGTTGAGATGCGCTGCGAGGACCGTCGCCTTGGGCGATCCGATATCATTAACCGTCGCACCATAGAGGCGATGAAGGTTGGTCTCCTCAATCACATCTGGGTCCAGGATGACCGGCGACTGAACACCGGAGCGGGCCAACATGACCGAAAGAGGTGAGCCCGTACCACCAGCACCTACAATCAACACTCTGAGCGACTTGAGCTGGCTATTAAACCCAAGGCCAAAAACCCGGGTTTGGCGGTCCAATGACTGCATCGCAGGGATATTCTCCTCATCAACGAGGCACTTGTGGAGCCTGTGCCCTGTGATGGTGACGGTTGCAGGATAAGATGTATCTGGGTCAGTCCAGACACGCGCAAGCAACCGACCTGATGGCAAGGCCAGCAAGCTGACGAATACACTCTCAGGTCCGCTTTTGTTGCGATGCGCGCGGCTGAGCGCAGCTTCGTTTTGATCGTCCAGGTTCGAGAATGCGGCATATCCACTTGGATGGCCATGCAAGAACCCGGGCACCATCTCATCGCGCTGTGCCTGACCCAGAACTTTGACGAAAGAGCCCGTCTTGACCGTCAGATGCTTTTCTGACGAGGAGACGATATCGGTTTGCGTTAGGGCCACGACCTTGTTCAGGATATAGCGACGCGTGGCACGGCCCGTCACAGGATCACAATCAACATGGGCAACTTTGAAGAGTGTCCAGGCCCCTGCCTCCCTTTGTCCGTTAAAGGCTGTGCTTTGAATCGTGTCGAGAATACGATGCGGTACGATGACGTTAAAATCCATCACGCGACCTCCGCGATCGCACGTTCGACGCGCTTGATCATCGTCCAGATACCATCTTTGCCAGCACGCCATTGCGAGTTGTGACGCGACCAGCGCTGCCAATTGGTTCCACCGAATACATGAGGAACGTCGGCACATTTTGGGAATGCGCCGTTCGCTTTCAATCTCAACCAGGGACTGCAGTAAAACATGTCCGGTGCCGTGTCGGGGTACCCGCCCGGCATCAGGATCAATATGTCGACGCTGTCTGCGTCAAACTTGCCCGCAGGCAAGGGGTAGTTTTTCAAAATGACTCCGGTTTGGCCACGGTCATTAATTTCAGCAAACGATGCCAGACTTGATGAAAGGTAGCTTTTGTCGCGGCGGGGAAGGACCCCGCCGGACAAAGCGTCACCAGCTGTTGTTTGTTCGATGACCGTAAAGAAGCGTTCCAGACCATCATCACTCAGATCGATGATCTGATCGTTGTCGACCGGAAGATCTTCGCCGCCACGAACTTCCTGCCAGAGAGCATATGTGGCTGGATCAACGCCAGCGAGTTCCTTGAGCTTCAGGCCTGTGATCAGCTTTGTGCCCCATTCAATTCGCTGACCGTCGATCTCCAGTCGGTAGGAGGCGGAGCTCTCAAAGGTCAGAAACCGCTCGGTCCCGCGACGGGTAAGATCGATGGTTTCATCAAGCTGGATTTCTTCAAATCCACCACCGCGCAGGATCAAGAAGATGAGATACTCATCGGCTGGGCGTTTGTCAGCCAGGGCCAGAAGTTGGCGACCAGTTGGTTTGGGATCTTCGATGTTGTAGCGTTCATCATCAATCCGAACGCGAAAGCGTGTTGCGGTCGGCTCATGGCGATCTTCAAGCGCGCAGCTTTCAAGATCAATAAAGTTATCTTGTGCGGACATGACAGGGTCTCCTTTGTAGATGTCGTGGTCTTTACTGTTCGCACCCACAAAGGCTTGTGGTAGATGAGGTTTCGGACACCTGAAAAAAATATTTGAATCTGTCTGAATCACGTCGATTGAAGCGCCTTTATTCATGCTGCTGCTTTGATTGGAGGGCACGAAATTGGGGGCACATGAGCCTGTGACATATAAAGAGCCGGAAGAGCTTTATGATGAGTATTTGGCTTTGTCTCCCCGAGACAAAAAACGCCTGACGCTTGTCGCAAAGAAATATGCGGCCTTTACCAAAGACCTGGAACCTGAGGACCTGATCCAAGAGGCCCTTATGAAGGTGTTCGAAGAAAAGCGCAGTTGCAAATCAGACTTGGACGTTTTCACGTTTTTGGCAGGCGCGATGCGTTCCCTTGCCAATAATCAAATAGAGATGCGCGCGCGTCGGCGTGCCGCAAATATGTTGGAGGTACAGCATGCCAAATACGACCTACTCACTGAACACAGATCAAGCCCAGACCACCTGAATGGGGAAGAAACCATTATTGATGAAGAAACGGAACGTTCGTTCCAGAACTTCCTCCTTGAGGCCTGCAATGGCTGTGAAAAAACCCAGCTGGTTTTGCTGGGTGGGTTTGATGGCCTGCGGGGCGCGGACCTTTGTGAAACCGCAGGCGTGTCTAAACAGGAGCTTGCGACCATTCATCGGCGCATTGGGCGCATGATGGACAGATTTAAGAGAGAAAGGAGTGTGTCATGACAAAAAAGTCCAAGAGAGATGAGCTTTTCGATCTTGCTGACAATGTTGTCGATACAATCCTGAACATGTCGGACGAAGAGTTGGACGCCGAACTTGAACGGGAGGGTATCGCACCCGAAGATGCCGTCAAAGCCTTTGATAGTCTTGTCGATAGCGCGCGGATGAAGGCCGGACAAAAGTCACTTCTGCGCGCACGCGTAGAAGTGGACGCAGATAAACGATCAGCGCGCAGCGGCCGTCCGCGGTCGGCAGCAGAAGCGCTTGCGCTTGTTGAGCGTGCGGCAAAAGAGCTTCCTCAAATGACCCAAGCCGCAAGAAACGCGAAAAGCGGCGCGATGTCTGATAGTGATGTTTTTGATCTGCTAGAGGATCTTGAAGAGCTCGGATTCTCCTTTGATCGAGATGTAGAGACGTGAGAAGGCTTTCGCATGCAGAGCAGTATTTGATTGGCTATGGCGTAACGAAACCACGTCACATCGATCTGGAAGCTTTGGCATGGACGATGGGGGCCAAGGTCAAATACAAGCGCCTGTCCTCTTGTGAAGCGAAGATTACCGGGCTTGGCGATCGCGCCATTATCACGATTGATGACAGCTTTGGCGAACGCCGTGCGCGGTTTTCGCTCTCTCACGAAATCGGGCATTGGCAACGCCACAGAAACCAGATCCTGAGTTGCTCAAAGCAGGATATCGGTGGGGTAAATGGCAAGGGCGCGCATAAGGAGCGGGAGGCAGATCGTTACGCTGCAGACTTCATGATGCCCGCCTATCTGTACCGCCCACTCATGCGTGAGTTTAAAAGGCCGTCGTTCAAGTCGATTGACGCATTGGCGCAGGAATTTCAGGCGAGCCGCAAAGCCTCGGCGCTGCGCTATGTCGATGTGGACAGATCTGAGTCGATGTTGATCTGCTTTGGGCCAAATGGACGTAAATGGTATCGTGGCTCAAAGGATTGGCCGGACGAATGGGCGCCCAAACGTGACCACGACCCCGATAGTGGGGTTATGGAGTTGTTGTTTGGGAAAACGACGCCAGGCGCAGATCGCTCTTTGGTGCCCGCAAGCGCGTTTTTTGGCCGGTACAGCGCGGAAAACCACAATGTCTACGCACATTCCGTGATCTCACGATCCCGCGGCGGTCAAACCGACGCAGAGGTTATGACATTCATCGTTCCTCAGAGCTCTGCCATGTTTGATGATGTTTACACTTCTCGAGGGTGGTAACCTGGATCTCATCAAAAGTGTGAGTAGAGCACTGCCAAGCAGTTCGATGAAAGCGTCTCATGGGCAGTGACGCAATGTCTGCTTTCAATGACCTTGAAAAATACTTTGCATTCGCAGCTAATGACTGCTTCCCGCCCATTCGAGACGGTCTTAGATACGCTTTCTCCAATATTGACTTTCAGAAAAACATGCCCTATTTTCTGACAAGGAGATAGATCATGATCACATCGAAAATCAAACAACGCATCATAGGAAAGGGCCGCGGGGCGATTTTTGCGCCGTCGGACTTTCTGGACATCGGGTCCCGCGCCAGCGTGGACCAGGCGTTGTCGCGTCTGGCCGATCATGGTGTGATCCGGCGCCTGACACGTGGGCTCTATGACTATCCTAAAAAAAGCCCACGCTTTGGTTATCTGTCACCGTCAGCGGACGATATCGCGCAGGCCGTGGCTCGCAAGGACAACCACGCCCTGCAACCTTCCCCCGCCATGGCGGCCAATCAGCTGGGACTCTCAACCCAGGTGCCGTCCAAACCAACTTACATGACCGATGGCCCAACACGGGTCAAAACTATCGGTCGGCAGGTGATCCAGTTCCGCAATGCCTCCTCCAAGACGCTCGTCGGGGCTGGCCAGAAAACCGGTGCCGTGTTTCAGGCGCTGCGTTATGTCGGCAAGGATCGGGTCGATGATCAGGTGATTGGCAAGTTGGCGCGTTCGCTGGACGACAATGATAGGGCTCTGCTTTCCAAGCAAAGCAAGCATGTGCCAGCCTGGATGCATCCTGTCGTGCAACAGATCGTTGCGCTTGCCTAAGTATGGATCAGTTTGCCAACGACACCCCAGAACAACGAGACGAAGCCTTCCAGGAGGCCGCGGCGCAGCTCGGGATGTCCAAGGCCATCATTGAGAAAGACTTCTGGGTCTGCTGGTCCCTGAAGCAGCTTTTCGCCCTGCCCTCCTTTGGCGATCACATGATCTTCAAGGGAGGGACATCCCTCTCCAAGGCCTATGACGTGATCCACCGCTTCTCGGAAGATGTGGATCTATCCCTCGATCGGGCACAGCTTGGTTTCGAAGGAGATCGCGACCCCGAGAACCCCGACTTGTCCGGCGGAAAACGCAAATCTTTGCTGCAAGAGCTGCAGGAGGCGGCAGAAGCGGAGGTATCCGGTGCGCTCTTGGCCGAAGTCCAGGTTGGGTTCAATGCAAGCCTGGATCAAGGTTTTTCCCTGTCGGTTGATCCTGGCGACGCACAAACTCTACTCTTCGCCTATCCGTCGTTGACGAACGACACTGGTACCTACGTCAAACCCATTGTGCGTTTTGAATTTGGGGCGCGTGGCGTCCACCTGCCGGCCGAAGTTCGCGAGATATCGCCATACGTGCATCAAGCCTTTCCTGATTTGCTGGGATCTTGCGAGGTGGATGTGAAAGTGCTGGGCGTTGAGCGGACGTTCTGGGAAAAGGCCACAATCCTGCACATGCTCTATCATCAGGATCCTGCCAAACCCCTCGCCGACCGGATGTCGCGCCACTATTACGATATGGCCCGGCTCATCGGTCACGAGGCCAAGGGGCGTGCCATAGGAAGTTTGGATTTGCTGGAACAGGTCGCTCATCACAAATCGGTTTTCTTCAAGGCCGCTTGGGCCAACTACGAAGACGCCAAACCAGGGTCCCTGAGATTGATGCCGAATGCGGAACTTACCGCCGCTTTGCGACGGGACTATTCCGGCATGCGGGAGATGATCATCGGGGACGCGCCGGACTTCGATGACATCCTGGGGGCAATTGAAGCTTTTGAAGGTGAAATCAACAGCTGATCTATCGGTCTGATTATTTGTCTGGGTCACATAGATTGGCACCTTGACGATATTGAGGATATCCGGCACGTTGCACTTGGCCTCTAGTGCATGCCAGTGTGCCCGCCACGCAAAGCTACGCAGCACGTCATTCTTAAATGAACAACCCAGACCAATTTCGGGATCTGGTTAGTAGCGGGCACCTAGTCGGATCCCTATTTTGGGAACTGAAACATGACTAAGAAAACTAAAATCGATGAACTGAAACTATTGGCAAAACGCTATGCGCACGCTTCGCGCTCAAACCAACATGAGGCGCTTGATGCTATTGCATCAGAGCTGGGCTTTCCGCATTGGAAGGCGCTGACGGTCAAGGCCAAGCAAGGCTGGATGCCGAGCGAAGAAGAGCTTGCCAAGGCCGATATCTTTGTTCGTGAATTCTTCCCCTCACTCGGAGGCAAGCCGCAATTCATTGAGCAAAGCATGTCGCGGCCAGTCAGCGAGCCAATCAAAGCAGGTGAAATTAATGGGCATGCCTACCAACTCTTTGAGTTCTCCGGTGACATTCGCATGGAAGGTGATGGATGGCGCATCCTCTTAGGCGAGGCTGATTTCTCGCGGCCTGTAGTCGAGATTGAAATCAAACACCGAGGTTCCAGCCCAGCAAATGACAGTGGTTTCGTTGAGAATGCCCTTGCGATTGCGGAAGCCCAGGCTGTGAAAACTCGTGCAGCCATAGCGTCTGACTGGCCTCGGCGATCGACCAAGCCAAATGCCAAAGGCGAAGTCGTTCACCCACTACAGGGTGACCGGGCCGCGGAATGGTTTTGCCTTCACTGCGATGGCAAAATTACGGGCGCTCAAATCGCTGAAAATCTATGGCACTGCCCGAGTTGTGGTGCATCTCCTCTGAATATTTTCACATCACCGTGGTGGTTGGAAGGCGGTGATGAGGAGCCTAAAGCTGTTGAATGTGCCAATGATCGGGCGCGGCCAGAGCCCAGGGTCGATGTGGTGGATTCCAGGCCAACTCTGAGGCTAGATGAGGAGAGTATTTCCTTGTTTCTGCGAATTGCGCTTCTTGAAGATGCCACCAATCCGGGAGAGCGGCTCGGTGCTTTGCTAGCTGAGATCACTGTCGATGATGAGAACGATGCCTGGATCATCTTCGACGAAGACCTTTGGCCTGAAGACAAAGACCCGGATGCGGCCATTGCAGTTGCCGACAAACTTGGCATCGAGCTCGAGCTTGCGATGACTTCTATGACGTTTCCGTTCACTTGGCCAGGTTTGGGACATGTAACTGCCAGCACCAGCGAGTATCTCGGGCATCTTCTGGACGCATACGGGAAACATGGGGTCATTGTTCGTAACAATAATGACCATGAGTAGTTGAGCGCCACTTGGCTCCACCGGCAATTTCGGTGGTGCCTTGGTCCGACATGACAAAAAACCGAGCCTTAGGTCTATTTGCGGGCTTTTCAGGTGAGGCAAACAGCTCAGGTCATTCGGCAAGTCAGCCTATGAAATATTCTTTTGCGCGTGAACCTTCGAATTGGGTGTCGCAATCTCCCTTTTTGCTAACTTTCCTCACCACACTTACCTCAAAGCGCCCTGAGCGGATCAACCCCGCGAGGGGGTTCCCCTGTGCTGCGCTACGGTGATCCGCGGTCGCCATGAGACGTGCTCAATTCGTCACTTAGCAAAAAGGAAAATTGACATGACACTCGAAGGTACAATCACCCGCACAAACGACAACACTTTCACCGGCTGGATCGCCTCCCTGACATTCGATGTCGACATCGCAATCTCAGAAAACCCTCACAAGAAGACCGAGAAGCACCCAGACTTCGAAATCACAGCCAAATCAACGCGCAACCGTTCCATCCGCATCGGCAGCGCCTGGAACGCCACCAGCCAAGCCGGCAACGACTACCTCTCCGTCGCCATCAATTTTGGCACAGGTGAAATCCGCGCCAACGCGGTCAAAACCGAGACCGATGGTGAATATCGCTTCATCCCTTACTCAAATTAAGACGTCAGGCGCGGGCATCGCCCGCGCCTTTCACTAAATTTCCGATCATTCGGGGTTCTCATGATGTCTGCGCCAGGACGGTTTTCACTCCATTTTGATGGCGATGAGACAGTTGCTGGCGTCTCGATCATAGGTTAGGATTCTAAGTAGTTGATTTAAAAATCTTTTTTCTAGGCATTTTTGCTAGCTATGATAGCGCTCCGCTGATAGCGCGTGTTTCACAAATTTAGCCGTGTGACACCCCTCTGCCCCAAAGCGTCCGTTTCTCATTGCGGTTTGACCAATTGCGTTTTGCCACGATCACCTTGTCTTGGTTGGAAGCTCAACTCAAAACATGGAACGGCGAAGCCTTTGAGTGGAATGTCGGCGCGGCGGGGAGAACATAAGCCAGTCGAGATATTCTTCCATTGTGCAATGACTTCGTTGGTCAGTCTTAGTACTGCAGTGAACGAATAGACGCCTCTGACAGGCCAAAACGTGGCTCTAGGCGGTGTGTCATGGCCAAACGGCCTAGTGGGCCCCCTGCCCCGCCCTGAGGGCGCGTCATCGCCGCTCTAGGCTTCGTCCGACAGGCCGTCCTGCGCCCAGAACACCGCTCCCCTACCCCATTGATCCAATAGGCGCCCTCCAGTCTCAAAGATGAGCCAGGAAGCCTTCTTTGTCTCATATGGGTTCAGGGGTGCTGTGATCCGCCCATTCGGGTCACGATCAGCTGGTGCAACGGATCTCGCCCGATCCTGTCTCAATGGTCCCTTGGAGTTCGCGCAAGCGCGATACGCCGCTGCGGGACAGATGCTTTAGAACCCGCTGGGTTCTCGCGCGCGCAACCCCAAAAGAGCAAAACCGTGTCCTCGGGCTTCGCCTGCGGGCCGCACCACTTTCGCACTTTTGGGGTGTGCGCTTGCTCACTCCGGCACTTCGCCAGTGGGTCAGGTTTTAGAGACGACGCCCTCAAGGGGCTTTTTCTCAAAACCAGACGACCAAAGGGGCAACGACCCCATCCACACCACAAAGGAGTAAGCCGATATGGCCCAACCAAACGAAAGCCGAAGCGAAGCTGAAACCAACGCAACCATTGCCGAACAAAACGACAGGTTTCGCACCACTTGGGGGGCAGATTTTACTGTTCCCGGTCAAATCATGTTGACGCGCGGCGTGGCCGATCTGTCACCAGTAGCCAAAGCCATCATCATGCAGCGGGTTCAAACCTTCTCAGAGTTTTCTAAGGACAATGACCCCTACGGCGATCACACCTTTGGAGCATTCGAGTTAGAGATCGCTGGCAACAGCTACCACATATTCTGGAAAATCGACCTGCATGAGGAAATTACATTTTCAAGTCCTTTTCTTTCTGTGCAACGCTGGTTTGGCTCCTCGAATATGCTCACTCCAGTGGCATCGACTTGCATACGGTGGGCGTACTGCCCGAACCAAATTTCCGTTCACGTTCCCGGAATAGAGCCGCCTTGGTTGGGACCAAACTTCTACAGGGTTTGTGAAGACCATCAATCTTCTCGGTCACTCAACCATCCGGCGTTGCGCGTTATTCTGAAGTTTCAGTATCCCGTTTTACACCTCCGCCTTCAGAACCGCGCCAGACGGGACAAGTCCCGTTTCCACATATCGCCACAAGGCCACGATGAGCTTGCGGGCAAGAGCCACAATGGCGACTTTCTTTCTCACTCCCGGGCGTTCAGCCGTGTATTTTCTGAACCAGCGCGCGAGTGCGCTTTGTGGCTGATACCGCAGCCAGCACCACGCCAGTTCGATCCCGAGGGTGCGCGCCGGTCGGTTTCCGGCCTTGCTGATACCCTGGCTTCGTTCGACGTCACCGCTGGAATAAGGGCTGGGTGTCAGGCCCAGATAAGACGACAGGTGTCGCCTGTTCTTGAATTCCCGGCCAAACACTTCGGCCGACAAGAGCATCGCACTGTGTCGTCCAACACCGCGAAGCCCTTCGAGCAGCACTGCCTTTTCGTGTTCGGGGAACTGTTCAGATTCAGCTGCAAGAGCTTCGTCGCGTTCCTCGGCAAGAGCCTTGATCATCTTGTTCGTCAGCTCCAAGCGTTCGAAAGATCGCACGATCTCGCGCATGAGCTGATCGGGGAAAGGGCGGCCATCGGCAGTTTCGAGGCCCTCCAGTTTCTTTCGCCATGTGACCATCGCTGGATTGATATGCCGGACGCCTTGCAGGGCGAGGAGGGCACGAATGCGATTGATGTGGCCAGTGCGCTCGCTCATCAGCCTCTTGCGCTCTCGATGGAAGCGTTTGGCATCTTCTTCAGCGACGGTCGGGACGCGCACAGTGCGGAATGCCTTTCGATCACCGGAACAGTAGTTCTTCAGCAGAACGACCATGCCTTCGGCGTCGACGCGATCTGTTTTGACCCGGCGCGCTTTGCGGTTCACGAGAAAGCTGGTCGGATCCACAACCAAGGTCTCGATCCCTTCGTTGGACAGCAGCCTCTGCAGCCAGAAACCATCGTATCCAGTTTCAAAGCAAACGATCGGCCGCTGATCAGGCCCGCAAAGCTCAGTCGCCTCCGCAACAGTCGCTCGAACCAGATCGATAAGCCCAGCCGTATCAAACCCGTCCAAGCGTACAGATTTGATTTTGGCCAATTGCGGTGCATCAAGCGCCACAAGCCATTTCGATTTGCTCAGATCAATGGCGACAAAGCAGGTCGCCGCAATAGATGGCGTCATCATTTTGGAAATCTCCCGTTTTGTGAATCTGCGCCCAACCTATCCGGTTCGCGCAACCTCCTGCATGGAAACTTCTACGACAAATACTACAGCATGGGCAGCGATGACCCAGCAGACGTCGCCGTCACACGGCGCGTGCTCACCGTCTTACACGCCTCTGAATACTGAACGCGATGCACCCTTAGCTCGGGTGCATCCACGCAGTGCCTCCCCTTCAAATCAGCAATCGATGGGCGAGGCACATCCAACCCACCACCGCAAAACAAGGAAATATCCGATGAACGATCAATCAAACATCCCCGTCACCTTTGAGGAAATCCCCTTCGCTGACTTGCATATCTCTGACCTCAATCCTCGCAAGGTGGTCAATGAGGCCAGCATCATCACGCTTGCAGAAAACATCCGCGCTTACGGTCTCATTCAGAACCTCGCAGGCTATCGCGATGAAACAGGCGTTGGCGTAGTTGTAGGTGGACGTCGCTATCGTGCCCTCGCATTACTACAATATGATAAACGATTTCAGTCGGTTACGGTGAAGATGGCACCTGATCAGGCGACGGCAGAGTATTGGGCAACGTCCGAGAATGCACAACGCGAAGCCTTGCACCCCGCCGACGAAATCCAAGATTTTGGCGCAATGGAGAAACGTGGAGCCACCGTCGCCGATATCGCTACGGCCTACGGCGCAACCGAAGCCCATGTCTATCGCCGCCTTGCACTGGCCGCCCTCCCCTGCCCCGTCATTAACGCTTTGCGCAGCGGCGACATCAGCCTTTCAAATGCCGCGGCCTTCACCATCAGCGATGATGAAAAACTGACCCTCGAAGTCTTAGAAAATGTGCGTGGCACCGGCGAAAGCGATCACCGCATCAAAAAGATGCTCAAGCCCGATGCGATCAAGGACAGCGACCGTCGTGCCATCTACGTTGGCATTGAGGCCTACATTGAGGCTGGCGGGCGCACGAGTAGCGATCTCTTCGCAGACGAGGTCCTGATCGATGATCCCGCTATCTTAGATGACTTGTTTGGCAAGAAGCTGACAGAAGCGTCGGAAGGCTTGATCGCTGAGGGCTGGAAATGGGCAGACCCCATCAATGACAGCTACATCGGCTGGTATCAGATCGACGAGATGAAGCTGGCACGCATCTATGCGGAAGACGGCGAATTGACCGAAGAACAAGGCGAAGAATACGATGCCTTGGCCGAACTGGCCGAAAGCGACGCTCTGGACGATGAAGGCCAAGCCAAACTGGCAGCGCTGCAGTCGATCCTAGACGGGTCATTCACGGATGAGCAGAAGGCCCACGCGGGCGTCTTGGTGTATGTCGATAGTCGCGGCACGGTGCAGTGTGAGACAGGTCTTATTCGCGGCACAGACAAGAAGGCGGCCATCGAGGCAGGCGTGCTGGCCAAATCCAACTACGCAGGCAGCACTGGCACCAAGTCGCCCATTTCCAATAAGCTGCGTATCGATCTGGAGCGTATTGCAACGGGAGCACGCCAACACGCGGCCTTGCGCGACCCAGACCTGCTGTTGGCCCTTCTCGCCTTCCAGCTTTCTGGCAAATCGGGTTACTCGAGCGTTCTAGGCTTGCGCGAAACCGAAGTCCCCAACATTCCGACAACCGAAATGGCGGGCTACGCGCTGGACGAACGGCTCACCAAGACGACCCGACCCGCCAAGTTCAGCAGTGACATGGGACGCGTCTTCCGCGCCTACAAAGCAAAAGGCCCAGAATTCATAATGGAAGAAGTCACCCGCCATCTCGCCTCGCGACTGTTCGTCGATGAAGACTTGGGTGAAATGATCGACAAAGCCGTCAAAACCAATATCCGTGAGAACTTCACCCCAACAGCAGAAAACTTCTTTGGTCGCGTCGGCGGGCCGTACCTCGTCAATCTCTGGTGCGAGTTGTTGGACCTTCCAGAGGACCACCCAACCGCAACCACCTTCGCCAAACTCAAAAAGAGCGAAAAGGCAG
>Ga0316205_10001484_pt1 | contig 29224 bp, 26 predicted proteins | sample 3monthpyrite_MG_FD_204941 | JGI IMG/M metagenome (GOLD analysis project Ga0316205, IMG submission 204941) | Microbial mat bacterial communities from mineral coupon in-situ incubated in ocean water Damariscotta River, Maine, United States -... | ecosystem: Environmental > Aquatic > Marine >...
CAAGCTGTATAGCTGACGTATCATCTGTAACACCATCTCCCACAGCTCCAAAGTCTTTAACGGATACACTCTCTTGTAGTTTAGCCTCAACAGTTGAAGCAGTTGCACCAGTACCTGATTGCGTAAAACTCACACTACCTGAGTCAGCTTCCAAAACAGCCTGAGCATAACCCCAGTTACGAATGACAATCTCTGAATTAAGTGGAGGCGCTGCCGTAAAAGTAACGGTTGTGCCTGATGCTGTATAAGCATCTGTTGGCTCTTGTAGTAGGCCATCTACTGATACCACCAGGCTATTAGCACCTTGAGTAGCAGCAGAGATAGTATAAGCAACCGTAGACCCATCACCTGTGTACGTTTGTGAAGTAACAGGAATACCACTGCCAATTGTAAGAGAGAAAGAAACCGATGTAGTGCCAACAGTAATAGTATCGGCTGTAGTAACTGCCCACCATCCCTGCTGAGTTCCACCAATTACATTGACTGTCGTGCCTTGCTTAACATCATAAAATCCATCCCAGTCAGGCGCACGACTCCATGCAGATGAGCTACATTCGTAGATCCCATTCTCAGATCCATCGGTTTGATTCTTTACAAGGATTCGATCATCAGCAACACAAGCCACACCATCAATGGTTTGCTCGCCTGATAAGGTGATATTTGCAGTCGTGGCAGCACGACAAGGGACTTTAATCGCCGCCGATGCTGATAACCCTTGTCTTCTGTCTGTACTTGGCATTGTCTATTAATACCCCAAAAACCCTGTTGTTTGAAACGCCTTGGCGTTATAGGTACATCTTGACCAGCTCAGGCAGAATCATGGCTACCATCTGCATTACTTCCTCTTCTTCTTCAGCATATCGCCTTTGCTGCTTGTCCTTTATCCGCTTGTGGGCATCCCACGTACTGCCTCTGCCAGAAGCACCACCAAGACCTCTGCTTGGATCTTGATCAAATATCTCGCGCTCAGGCGATGCACCAGCTTCCTTTCCAGCATAACTTCCTTGTGGTTGCCAGATGCCACCACCCATCCCCATACGGGTTACTCTTGATGCTGAAATGGCCATTAAGTAATCTTGAATGTATCGCCGTTACCCATGGCAAGCGTCATGGCAGTAAAGGTAATTAGTCCATTAGTTTCAACATAATCGGTTATATCAGAACTTTCTCCAGCAGCGACACCAGTAAGGACAGTGATAATACGTCCAATCAATTGATCATCCGTATATCCAGTTAGGTTTGAAGTAGCCTGAGTCGTTGAAAGTGTGCCAGTAGCCGCAGCACCAAGAATAATACCATCTGAAATAGTATCAAGATCTGTTTGAGCCGTTGCTAAATTGGTAATGATTGTACCTATATTTGTACCAACAGCAGGACCATCAACAGAATAATCATTGATTGTTACCGACCCACCTGAGCTATCGGTAATGCCTGAGTGTTGCCCATAAACATTAACCGTTCCACCTGTTCCATTAACTGTAATATCGCCAGCAAAAACAACCGCATTAACAGTAGATGCTGCCGCAACACCAGTGAAAGATACTGCTTTACAGAATCCTCTAAACTCAACATCTGCGCCACCTGCCGCTATAGTATGAGTTCCACCCTTAGTGACTTCAATTGATGCAGTACAGTCAGAATCAAAATTCCACGTTCCACCGCCACGCCAGCCCCTGACATTAATTGTTGATGATGCCCCAAGACCTGTAAATGTAAATGTAGGTGATCCAGATCCTGCAACCTGAGAATAACCATCAACAATAAAGTAATCAGTAGCCGCGACACCTGTTAAAGTTCCATCAAATCCACACTTCTTCATGTGGCTATTTCCTATAGATGCTGTACCAAACTCACAATCATTGAAATGAACCTCACCCGTAGGCGATGTACTTGTCCCTGTAACACTGTTTGCCCCTTCAAAGTAAGCACCAGATATATCTTGACCACCAAGAGCTAGATTCCATGAAGCACCAATGAAGTTTTTATTTACTGCGGAAGCAGCTAATGTGACTGTTGAGCCATTAGAAATACCTCCAGTTCTTGCTGAATATTTAACCCTAACTGAGTCAAAGTCTATTCCTGTAGCCGTACTGGATGTAAACCTTAATCTACCTAATCCAATATTTGCACCTACACCTGTACCGTTAATAGGTATTTCAAAAGTATCAGCCACTAATGCTGTACTATTAGAACCATTAAGTGTCTTAATAGTTTTATATGATGTTGACACATAATCATAATATTCTGCTGTTACTGTATCGCCATTTGAATTAACTCTAAATACACACTCTACTGCCGTGATTGCACCTGATTCACCCACATCAAGCTCATAATAGAAATCAATATTTCCTACAGATGGAGCTATTTCATGTAAAACTCCATCTTCGCCCTCAGTAGCCGTATAAGTAAGTGTTTCTGAGCCAGTAGTAATTGTTGCACCAGTTACAGGCGTACTAAATCCACCAGCAATACTTCCAATAGAATTAATTTGTGCTTGTGTTGCAGGATATGTATCTCCTGTTAAACCTGTACCATCATATTGATCAGAGAAGTTATCCAATGCTGATGTGCTACCATTGATTGCTGTCAAATCTGAATTAACCTCGCCATCCGTAGAAATAACAGTCAATGCCATGTTAGTAGGCAATAGAGCCTCAATGTCTGTACTGGTATGAGTCGAAGCGCCATAGGCAGCTATTGAATCATCAACCTCAGTAGAACCAAGAGTGCTAACACCGAAGTCAGTCAGGCTTGTCGAAGTAAAGTTACTCACATAACGATTATCAATACTGAATGAAGCGAGAACCTCACCAGATACATCAACACCGTTCACTTCACCCTGAGATAGCATCACTGAATATTCATCACTAACCGCATAAAATGAAGTCGATGAAAGATCAATCCCTACATGATTAAACCCAACAACCGATGCAAAGGTAGATGTTAATGTAACCCCTGCTGTTGTAGGTGAAGTGGAACTGCCTTTGTAAACATCAACCAAACCAGATGATAAGGCAGATGCCTCGCCAGTCGTATTCCTTGATGTAAATTTAAAAGTCAGGCTTGTGCTGTCTTCTGCAAAATTCCCTAGATAGCTCATCCTATCGTTCCTCCTGGTCCAATTATGTTTGATCCGTAACCAACGACACCGCCGTTACCTACTATGTTATATGGGTTTATTACTTCTCCAGCAGCCGCCGCTACTGCTAAATACGATGGTGTGTCTCCTGCTGGCATATAAATAGGAGGATGATCTGAGGCCGATAATGTTCCGCTCTCAGTCCAGCCCGTAAATCCTTTAACGCCGTTTAAGTCGCCATTTATAAAAGGAAAGTAGTCTACAATGTCACTGAGCGGGAAAACTAATAATGGGCTTACCCCATCAAGCAATGCCGCTATCTGATCTGCTGTAACCGCCGCGCTTAGATTACAAACAACAGTGTCGGCCAGTTTCCCGTTTAACATATTACCCAGATAATTTTCAGCTCCTAGGCAAAAAGCATTGCTGGTAGAAGCTGAATTATCTGTATAACTGGCTGGGTCATAAACCGCCGTAGTGCTGTCTAAGTACAACTGTAATTTGTCGGCTACTTGGTCATATACAACTATAACGTTAAGCCAGCTACCGGCAGAAAACCCTGCTGATATAGTCCCTGAGTTAGCACCCCATGTGTATATTATTGCATCACCACCGGGTTTAACGCTTGCTTGTATGCCTTCTGATATCCCAGCATTGTTAAGCGCGAACAACGACATGTTCGCGCCGCCTGTCGGTAGCGCGTCAATATAGACTTTAGTGCTATATAGGAAACGAGTAGTATTCGATACTAAATCCCATTCAGACCCAAGCCCTGTCTTTCTTATATAAGCCGTTGCAAAATCAAGAGCCATTTAGGATAGCCTTATTTCAGCACCTAGCAACTCAGCATCACCTGGGCTTGCTGTACCACCTGTTGCGTCCCTTGCAATCTTTACAATACAACGCTCATTAGGCTGGATTCCATCGGCTTGTGCATTAGTAAATGCTATTGTTGCGTAGTCAACCTCACCTGCTGTACCTGCTTCTGTCGCTAATACTGCTTGAGCTGTCGCAAATGTTAAAGAGTCAATAGAGTTAGTGTCATCTGCCACTGCGTAAAAACTCACTTCCCAATCACAAGTTTGAGAGCCAACATAGGTGAGGAATTTCCATTCAAGCTCAACCGTTAACGCGCTTGTTCCATCATATTGACCTGGCATCTTAAAAGACCAATAACGTGATTCTGTTGTAGCATCATCATAGAGTAGGACTAATAAATCAGCGCCGGTTGTAGAAATGCTTGCTGGATTGCTTGCAGGAGGCATTGATGCGTTTGGATTTAATGTTGCTAATGTGTCACCGGATGCCATGTTATAACCTCGCCTTAATTGCAGCTTTTACTTCTTGAAAAGTTATCTGCTTATTAGCTGCTAACTTAGTATTCATCACATCAACTAAGCCAGCTATAACAGCCTTTAATGCTCCAACCTGAGTCTCAGCTTCTAGAGCATCCTTTAGCGATTGTGCCTCGGCTGCATCAACAACTGCCATTGCAGCACTATCCATTAGCGTTACAACATCACCCGTAATAATCCAATACTTTGAAGGCTGCCCCGCCACCGCAGATAGATCAGGGTTATGTATCCAATCAACAGTAGGATAATCAGGAGTATTAGCTGACCTTAAAAATTGCTTGGTTGTGCGGTTAAGTACATTGCTCATTGCAACTCAACCCATGGGCTAGTAGGCGCATCAAATATTAATTCTGGCAATGGTGTTGTCGTACCAGTTACCGCTCTTGTTAATTCTGTCGAGCATCCGCTATTGTTCACTGAAAATTTAAAATACCATGTGCCAGCATCAAGTTGAGATAAGTCTGCTGTAGAACTCAGGAAGGTATTAGGCGCTATGTATTGATTGGATAATACCGCTAGCTTTGTTTCCGTACCGTCACAGTTAAACCCTTGAGTCTGTGAATAATGAAGCGAGTAAGCCATTGCCGTACCCACCGAAATAACCGAGCCGTCTGTATAACCTATCGGAGATCGAACCGACAAAGACGCAGCCGCATTATTTGGATTCGCTGCATTGGCTATTGAGCTTATTAACATCAACGCTAATAGTAATAATATTTGTCTCATCATTCTCTCCTGTATAAAACCACTTTGGCTCCTTATCATAACCGCCGCGATATTTACGTTGATATGTTTCAAGCCATGTAGTCAGCTTAAATTCCACTGCTTGTTAATTAGCACCTATTGGCTTTGCTGTAACAGACAATAGTTTATTATTTGAATCTCGATTAGGCGTGAACTCAAATGAAGGAATGGTCTTATCATTACTGTTATTCTTCATGGTATTAATATGGGCTAATACTTTATTCACATCTGTACCACGAAGTTCATTCTGCTCTGCAATGATCTTGGCCTCAGATAACTCTGCTTCCAGCTTCATACATTTCATGCACTCCGCGTCATAATTCTTCTTAAGCTCATCGCGCTCTGTTGTTCGGGACTCAGACTCTGACCGATATCGACCGATCTGACTTTGCAGTTCCTGTGTTTGTCTTTGCGCTGATGCCTTTTCATTGTTTGCGGCATCTCGTTCAACTTCTGCTGCTCGGCATCTTGTTTCTGCTGCTTGGATCTTAATCTGCGCCTGTTCATTCGCCTCCCGTTCAGCTTGACTTCTGATATCCGCAATCATGCGGTCATAGATACTGTTTCCAATATCAGGTGATCCACTGGCTTCTTGAGCCTTGGATTTAAGAACGTCAGTGATTTTTGTATTCTTCGCCATGTTCCAACCTTACGAATTTACAAGGTTTTAGCAAACGCCCTTGCGTTAAAAAGGATAACCACCAAACAAAGACCGAGAGGAGGCACAATCAAAGCTCAATGGCTATCCAAAACCTATTTTTGTGGTCCAGTAAGCAATGCCTGTACTGCCTCACCACCTTTAACCCTACCATTTGCAATGTCAATCATGGCCTCAACTGTTTGATTAACTTGGCCAGTAGGAAGATGGAATATCTGACCTCCCACTATACTTGCTGATTTCCAAAATTTAGCGTCAAATTCCATTTTAGATGTTTGCTGTGCTAAGTTAATAAAATCTTTAAACACCCTTATTCCTGGTGGGCCGGAATAGCGATAACTTTCACCAGTAACCATGTATTCTATTGCATTACTCAGCTCTCTTACTCCAATCATTTGACCGGCAGCATAGGATATTCCTTCGCTAACTGCCTTTTTCTGCATACAGTCTATTTCCCAGTCACAATCGCCTTTCAATGCCTCCCTGATCAATACAGATAGCACTATAGGTACGATGTTCAGGATAACAAAATCAGCCATAAACAACCCAATCTCACTAGGATGCTTTAAACTTAGATCTCTTTGTTTAAAGTTTTCTACGTTCATATTGTAAGTGGCACTGAAATAAGAATAGAAATTAGTCCATAATTTAAGAAACGGGCCGCCTCGCTGTATTCTCGCCAAGTCCTTAACTTCACCACCTGATTGAGAATCCAGCACTACTTGTTCAGCCATTGCAATCGCTTTATGCTCAATCTCATTACGACCTTGCTCATCAACCGCGTTCTCATACTGTAACTGAGCAAGGAATTTTGCCTTAGCACCAAGATAAAGTGGCATATCTACAGTCATAATCTGCATTTTCGTGATCATCCAGAAGTAAGTAGCATCCAATTCTGTTGCTCGCTTACCCTTTCTCACCTTATTCATCTCTTCATTGATCTCACGCATCATTGTTCGGCCACGCGATTTCATCATTTTCGACTCATTAACCACATCTTCATAGGCTTTTTTAGGGTTTTTCAGGTAATCTTTCATCCCTATTGCAACCCATTTACCACCATTTTTAGCGCCACCAAGTCGGAACCAGCCCTGAGCAATACCCGTAGGCTGAATGGCCGCAGTAGTGAATCTTAACCCCATCCCTACAATAGTCGTACCAACACGAACATGATTGATCCCACGTTCCCATGCGTTAGTCGCAGGCGTATCACCTTCAGCAATAACCTTAATAGTTTCTTTCAGTTCATTAAGATGGTTGTACCCATAATGATCTCTTATAGGCTTATCAAGTGCTTTTAACATGCGGTTAGCATCAACAAGATAATCCTCCCATGAGAGCCGATGAATGACCTCGTTAATACGACTAGATATCGTGTCGTATGTCAGCATTAATGGTCTATCTTTAACCTCAGCAGATCTTTTCTGAACATAATCATCTCTAGTAGTTGCTGAGTTAAATACGCCTTTAGTTTGCAACCTTAGATTAGCCTTAGCTTCTAATGACTCTGATCTGGTTGATAGCATCACATCGTATTTAGCAGGATGATACCCACCACGATATACACCATGCTTGGTTTGAATTGGTGTTGGCTCTAACCATTCTGGCTTAATTCCTGTAAGCCTTAATTCTTGAGCTTCAATTTCAGGCTTAAATGTTTCATAATAATCAAATACGCCTTGAACAAAATCCATCTCTTCTTTAGTTAAAGTATCAATGATTGCCTGCACTTCTTGCTCAGTAATGGATTCTTTGCTGATAGTGCCACCATCCATTAATCTCTGTCTGTTGCCAGCGTTACCCCAGTTCATTGCGGTCATTACCCGTTCTTCACGTGTCATTGATATATCGGTCCCAGGCACAACCTTTCTAAACTGCTTGATATTTAAAGGTAATCCATCCTTTCCTAATTTTGGCTGTATTGGCTCAAATAAGTCAGCAAATATCTCACTGGCCTGCGCCTTTCTTTCGGTTTCATTGTTGGCAGATTCATTTGCAGGCAACAAAAATCTTTCCCACATAATGCCGCCGTCTTCAAAGCCATCCATTTCTCGAATAATGCTCGACATCTTTCTGTGCATAGCAACAAACTCACGCGCACCAGCCGCCGTTCTTCCTACAACATCAGTTTCCTTGCCTCTTCTAACAGCCCTTTTCTTAGAGTATTTATCAATAGATGCCTTCATTTCGTCAACAACTTCTGCGAAATCTCGCTTATCCTTCGCAGTCAGCATCTTTTGTTTAAATCGCCCCATATGATCAATAACCTTAACGGTATCAACCATTCCATTTAACTCTTCAAGCGTCATCTCCTTGTAATGTTTGTTACCAATTGACGCTATTAGCTCCTCGTCTATAACAGGATCTAAATAATCTTCTTTTTGTTTAGCTATCCATTCTGATAATGAGTTTTTACGATCAATCGCTTTTAAACTTTGACCTTTTCTAAGATCAACATTCGCGGTAATTGCATCTATCTGCTCAAGGTATTCAGGATCAATATTCTTGCGAGTACCTTTGCTCTGGAACTTCTTGAGATACCGGATCATCTTATCAACACTATTCAAGCCATTATTAGCAGCCTTGAACATATGACCATTAAGCAACTGAGAGCGTTTGTGAGTAGCCGCTTCATCTGTGTTGCCCTGTCGCATAGCTTTATCTGATTCGCGTCCAGCACGTGCTTCTGCTGCATTGTACTGAGCAGGTTTGATGTCACGGATACGCTTGGCATTGATCGCGTTAGTAGCAAATTCCTTAGCCGCTTTATTCAATACCTGCTTCTGGCCGGTAGCTTTAGCGAGTGCATTGTACTCATTAGCGACAAACTTTTGACGAACCTTGTTATGTATTGCCTCTTCAGCCGCCGCTTGCATAGCACCAGGGGAATTAACATCACCATACAACTCAAGCATACGCTGATCAGTCATCTCCTCGACAATTGCGCTTTTCTTCTGTGCATTAGCCAGATCACGTACCATGGCATCACCCGATGAATAGGCAAATAACTGTGCAGCCTCATCAACGTCCATTCCTTTTGGTGATAGCAATCCACGTAACTTGCTGATATCCGGTATATCTTCCTGCTCACCACGACCTGTAATCGCATCATAATTAACCTGATTAGAATACTGAATATCACCAGCCAACTGCTTATCAATCAGATCCAATAGCTCATTAGGACTATATTCAGTAGACGTATAACCGTCCTGACTTAATGCTTCAGCCATGGCATCGAATGACATACCGCCATCTTTCTTGAACACCCTGAGCGCAACCGCACCTGGAACTGGTAAATTTACACTGCTTCCCCTGCCCCAATTAGCAGGATCAATACCCTGAGCCTCAGCTTCAGCACGATCAATACCACCATGTTTAGCCATCGCCACAAACAAATCATCAATCTCAGGGTTAATCGAACCAGCTTGAGGCTTGGCTATATCAATTCCGTACAATTCATTCACTGACTTGGTAGATAACTTATTCTCTTTCAGGAAATCAATCGCAGCATAGACCTGATAATTATCCATTTCCTCGATAATCTGCTCTTTAACAGCCTTGCGCTTCGCACGTGCTTCCCTCTGAAGCGATCTGAGCTGCTTACTTAATGCGTTACTCATCCACTTCATATCACGTAAAACACGTTTATCCAGTTCCTGAATAGCCTCATCTGAAGCATCCTTAGCTAGAGCCTGATATTCTTCCCAATTAACACCGTATTGTTTAGCCTCTTCCTCGGTATTAAATAATGGGAAATAAGACCTTGCTGTTTCTGCCTGTCTAATCTGAACATCAGTCGCAAGCATACGATCCATAACACCACGGACTTCATCAGTCAGTTTGTCAGGTGATAGGTACTGGCGAATGTTACGATAGACATCCATGAGCCATGACCGGAACTGGCTAAACAGTCCCTGTAGCTCCATGCTTGGTGCTTTACCCTCAAACAGGTAAGTCTCAAAGCCCTCAGCAAACTTCTCATGATGCTCGCGTTGCTGCTCTAAAGTTAAATTGTTCCACGTGGAACGATCTGCTACTCCAAACCACTGAAGTAGTTTATCCATATCCTTAGCCACTTCAGCATTTTCCTGAGCATAGTCATTCATCATCTCAAGGAAGAAATGGCCTGATTCATGTAAGAAGGTAGATAGATTAGCGCCTTCAAGCAATGAGATTATATTGCTTTCAGGACTAAATGCGCCCTGCTTTTCACCTTGGAATAACAACTGTTTTTGTTTTGCAATCGTATCAGCACGTGATCCTTCTGCTTTTGGATCATACGTTTTAATCTTCAGTCCAGAATCTTTTAATATTTTCAACGCATCCTTACGCATCCCTTTAGGCACAACAGCGGTGTTGAATTCTTCAAATCCTACGGCACGCTGCACTTTAGCTTCAAAATAACTGGTAGGTAACGCGGTAAGGTATTCAAGAAGGTCATCAACAATCTTCTGGGCTTCAGGCGTCATATTAAAGGCTTCATTCATGCCGCTACGACCTTCAATAATCGCACTACCAACATCATCAGCATAACCAAATGAACTTGTATCATATTTATAATAAGGCTTTAACGCTTCAATGGCTTCCCAGAACACATCACCTGATTCTTTCTTAACTATCTCCATGTCTTCTTCGCTAACAATCTCTTCGCGCTTATTTTGAATCTGCCTTATGGTTTTCATTTCATTCGCATATTTTGAGCGAACCGTACCAGCCCCATAGAAAAATGATTCACCGGCTTGCAGTTGTTGCGTCATTTCCTTAACAACATTCTGCATGTTGTAAGGTTTATACTTTCGATTTCCAGACGGTGTAAAACCTTTAAATATTTTCTTACCTGTCACCATCTCATTGAAAGTTTCAGTTGCCCACTTCTGATATGCTTCACGGGTTTTCTTAACACGTAATTTCTTTGATATGTCATCGCGTAATTGACTAACATCTTTACCTTTAGTGTCACGGAATCGCTGAACTTCAGAAGCCATATCTCTTATTTTAGCGTACTTTATTGAGCCATCTTCATTGAAATACCATTCATACATTTTCTCAGCACGAACATCAAAGTCTTCTGATAAGTCATCTAATATTTCCTGATAATGATCAGTAACCATTTTAATGAATCTTTCATCACTGTGTAATGATGTTGCATTTAGGTCAAATTTAGCGGCTTTACGAATGATAGGCTTAATGTCTTTCTTGTTCTTTAATTTAGGTTCTTTACCTTGCAGTTTTAGCCAGTGATACTCTACTGCTGTAGACCTAAGAAGGTTATCTGCTCCATTAGTATCTTCTATAGATTGAAAATCAGGTGTACTCAATCCTAAGTTATCAGGGTCAAGCTGATCCTCAAACTCTCTATATTTGCTATAATCAACATCATAAACAGGTCGTGGTTGGCGAGGTGAATAAATATCAGCATCGAATGTTCGCGCTTTAGGGTCTTTCAATAAGTCTTTATCGGCAAGCAGTGTTATCTCACCAAAACCAGTGAAATCCGAAACTCCTGTACGAGCAACAGCCAATGAAGGTGCTGCTAACCCACCAAGATCCTGAGCCGCTATTATATTTTCAGCACTAAGATTATGAGCTACAAACAAATCTTCTTCTGCTGTCTGGTACAACTGCTGATCTGTAGATATTGCCGAACGAATACTGCCCTCATCAAATACAACCATATCAATAATTGCGCCACTAGCGTCTACAACTGCTGCGCTATCATAACCTTCGGCTTTCAATTTTGCGGTATGCTCTTCTGAAAAGTTAGGATTAGCCAGCATCTCATCATATAACGCCACTCTCTCTGATAGGTTATATGTTTTTGTGTTCTTTACATTAACATATAAAGGCATGACATTAGGTGCGCCACCACGAATACGCTCTGATGATTCCGCATAAAAATCTGCTGCTGCTTTTGCATCTGTAATATATACGCCTTGGCCTAAGAAACCAGGATCACGACTCTGCAATTTTTCTTTATCAAATGCCTGTATATCATCGCTAGTGCCATGATAAAAAGTTTTCAGCTCACCTTGATCATCTACTGCTGTACTGCCTTCTGCCCATGCTTGAAACTCAGGTGTTTGTTGACTTAACTGCGCCCCTGCAATCGGCGTAGCCCTAACAGTAGGCATACGCTCTGCAAGGATTTCATGTGGCATTTTGCCAGTTCTAGCCGCGATAGTTGTCGCAACAGCTCGGTGCATCGCAGCATAGGGACCAACAACATGCTCAGGAAATCGCCCTGTTGCCATTAATTGATCAGTCCAATATTGTTCTACTTGATCAGCAGACTCACGATATTGATCTGATTCATCTTGAGCCTCAATAACACGCTCGGCCTGCTCCATGAATTCTTCTTTACCAGTTTCCATCCAGTGATTCGTTTCCTGAATGTTGAAACCATCTGCGTCATTTCTCAATAACTCTTGTAGCTGCTCATGATATTCAGGCATGTAAACAGCATAATCAGCAATAGGTATATTTACTTGGCCACCTGTACCAATGGCATCAGCAACAGAATTAGCAAGCTCAGGATTGCTTTCTTGCATCTGTTCCATAACTTCAGGATTAGTCTGAAAGAACTCAACCGCATCTTTAGCATCCAGATAAACAGAATCTTCAACACCTAAATCCTCTTTCAGAAACTTTTTAACCTGCTCAGGTGAGTGTTCACGCATATCCATATCAAGTACGGTATCAACAATCTCACTCATGACCTCATTGGATTCCAATGCTTTTTGAGCTTTCATCATATCGGCGTTAAAAGCATTTTCAGTCTGCATCATGGTAGTCATTGCACCAGCACCACCACCTGCACCAAACCCACCCATGATCGAGGCTAGTGTGCCTTCAGTCAGGTCTTGTTCAGGATTAAATGACAACATCTTCGCCAGGTTAGTATTAAGGTTTTGCAGTCCCTCAGTACCACCCTCAGATACAGCGCCTTTAAGAAACCCTGAAAATACATTCTTTCCAGATTGACCAAATACTTTATCCAGACCAAACTTCTCAAGAAAGGTATTGATCATGGCCACTTGTCCCATGGCTTGCAAATACAACCCTGGTTCCATCTTCTGGCCAGTACGCTTCTCAAAGTCAGCCGCGTCATTAGCCACTTCCATTGATTCAAGCCATGCAATAAACGGTAATGAGCCACCAGATTTATACGCTGCAAACAATGAAGGTGCTGCTTGCCCTACGAATCCAGCCCATGCTTCAGGATCAGCCACTACTCGACCAAGTGCTTCAAAATCACCTTTCAATGCCTGAGCAAACGCATCATCAGCCTCACGGCCTTTCTCAGCCAGCCGTTTAAATGGTTCAAACTCTTGTGTTAATATTTCTTGTGCTTGGCCGATGGCATCAGCAACATCCTCAAGCCCTGCCGCATGATAATCACCAATATCGACACCAGTAGTTAATATGTCTAGCAGTCCGCGTTCTACAGGTATAGCAGGTGCAAGCATCCATTCAGGCAATCCAAGATCACGACCTATATTTTCAGTAAGTTCATCAATTCGTTTTAATGGGTCCAGCGATCTAAATTCAGACTCAGCCATCCCTAATGTGGCTTGTGTGGCTCCAGCAAGACCGACTAATGGATGAATATTACCCATCTTCAGCTCACGGCCTTCCCCTGCTTCACTGAGTATCTTAAACTTCTCAGCAATCGTTTCAGCTTTAGATAATTGATTTACATCACCATGAGCAACACGCGCAAACTCAGGATCAGCAAAGGCTTTCTTCACTGCCTTGGTATCCTTGAGCTTTCTTCTTATTTCTTGTTGATTATAGATCTTTCTGGTTTTGTCTTTCTCACGATCAGCAAGACCAACGCCTATATTAAGACCCTTAGCTACATTCTGTGTTTGAGCATGATCGGCAGGTTGATATTCAAGTGCGCTTGCCAAGGTAGTATCCAGTTGCACACTGGCATTTTCTTCTACGCTATTAGCGGCTTTCTGCTTCCAGTCACCATTCATTGATGCTGCTGCTTTATCAATCCAATCCATTATTGACCCTGAATTCTTAGAAATAATGCTTGTATGTTATCTTCTGTTACTGGTTGGCCTTGCTCTTGAATAGCACGCGCAAGATCATCCACCATATCAGGAGGCACGCCTTCAATCTCAAATTTATAGGCTTTTGTGGTCGCTCCAAATAATTTATCCAGCCATCCTGATTGTTGTATCTCAATACTCAGGCCATCAATGATTTTACGCATCTCATCACGTGTTGGTTTGCGGCCATTATCTGCTTGAAAATCTCCAAATTCTTGCAGCATACGATCATAATACGCTCTTGTGTTATCGCCAGCAGTACCCACTTTCCCTCGATCAAGTGGATTCAGCCCAAGATCAGCCGCACCACGATCAATCATATTCTGCTGGCTACCAATGCTTGAGCTTTCAACCATATCGCTTTGTAGCTTCATCATTTTGTCATAGTCACCAGTGCTTAACTTCTCTGCGCCTAAATTGACCTTAACAAACTCATCTCTTCCTTCAGGTGTTCTTTGCATCATCTGAAGCTCATGATAACGCCCACGATCTGTTTTCATTGTGCCAGATGCTATTTTTTGCAGGTTAATCTTCGCAGCCCCACTCATTCTATCCAATACTTCTTGAGGAATAGCTGAATAACGATTGCCATTATTCACGTAGATATCACGGCCTTCATTGTCTGCTACCTTAAATTCATTAGCCGTAATGCCATTGCGCTCAGTCATGCGAAGTTTCAAACGTGCAACCGCTTCTTTTTCAATCTTCTGATCACGAATACCTTTACCAAACATCTTTCTGACTTTAGCTAGTGCATCGGTATCACTCAATATTCCTGCTTCAACGCCTGCAAATACTGAATCAACTGCATTTTCGGCCTTAATGTTAATCTCACCTGCTATAATCTTTTCGTAAACACCTGTCTTATCAACAATGCCTTTGCCGTTTTCTTTGTAATAAGCCTTCGCACCTTCAATATCACCGGCCTCAATAGCCTGGTCAATCACGGAAGTATGAACCTTGTCAGTTGTTGTCTTGATGGCAAGGTCACGCGCCTCATCACTCATGCCACCCTTTCTGGCTTCTTCCTTAATGCCGTGAATCATTCTCTCATGAGCAATCTTGACCGTATTAGGATCAGCCCAGTTTGAGATAATGTCATTGAATCCGGTCGTGATCTTGGCATCGAATACTTGCTTGCGATGAACTGCGTTCTGAGCTGTAGCGTGACTCAATAGACCATTCTTAAACTGAAGGCTTGCAATCTCAGCTCGCTTCTGGAACTTCATTCGCTGGCTATCATTCGCCAGCCCAGCACTAATATCAGCCGCTATGCCATCAAGTTGTTTATTAAATGAGTTATACAGCCCGTCTTTATACTCAACAGCGTTCTTGCCTTGTTGTTGCAGGTAGCCGTTCTCGCCATGCGACAACTCAATTTTTTTCTCGATGAATCGGTTATAACCATCTTCAGCCCCTACAGTATCATTATCATCCTGTAGTGCTTCGAGGATCTTTGCCGTTTGGCCAAGACCTTGACCTAAACTTGGCTCAATAGGTGCTTGTGGTACACGAACCGGACCAAACGCTGAAGGTGCTTGTCTGCCTCCCATGTTTCTAATATCAGGTAGCTTAGGCATTATGCTTTACCCGTTCCTTTGTATTTCTTGCCATAGATTGATACCCCTGTAGCCAGAGCGGATGTGCCAGCTTCCAGATAAGATTTAGAGGCTTTAGCTTTTCCACGTGCCGCAGCAATAGCGCCTTCAGTTTTAAGTATCCTGGCTTTCTCTTCACCACCATACAATTCAACATTCGCACGATACGCGCCTTCACCCTCAATATCAGATATCACACGCATGACCGTAGGATCGCCAGCACTACCACCAGCAACCGCTAACGCACGTGAAGCAAGCAATTCAGCTTGTCTTCGTTCTTCAAGTGCAGATCGTTGTGAAGTAGCAATTGCCTGGTTAGCTGCAATCTCATTATGAGCCTGTTGAGCTTTGCCAAATGCACGTGACTGACTGCCTGAACTGATCTTGCCAAGTACGGTAGTAACACCAGCAACTAATGTTAACGGTGATGCTAATTTTGCCATTGATACACATCCCCATAAATTTGCTCAAACCCCATATGTTCAAGCAATATATCAGATCCCACAATCTCAGGATCAGCAAGTGAGTAAACAGGTAGCTTTAATTGTTGTACTTTTTTAATCAATATTTTACTGCACTTCAATAATATTCGTTTATGGTCACGCGGTTTTATACCGTCCATAACATCCATGAACATCACGTACCATTCGTGCTCTCGGTATATCCCACCTATCGCTATTGGCTCACCTTTATCCAATACCGTCAATGATTTAAGTGTACGCGAAGGAACGCTACCATAAAAACGCTCCAGCAATTCTTTATTTGTTGGTATAATTTCGATGACGTTGCTCATCCTAGAACTTATCGTGTGTTTCTATACTCATTACAGTTGCCAATATAGTGCATGGCTTAGGTGCTACAGCTCTTAAACATAGTCTTGAATCAGTATCCCATTCACCCTCGAATGGAAAACTCTCGCCATCATAACTTGCATGAATCGTATCAGCAGCCGTAATTGCGCCCTTATAAACCAAAGGCAGATTGTCCAGATTAGATGTATCCGGTCCATACGTCAGACCCTGATAATGACTGTTATACATAATCACGCCTAACTGAGATATCTTCTTCTTCTGCGTTAATGCCGTACCCATGCCTGAAGCATAAGCCAGCTTAGATGATTTATAGTCGGCAGTGTAAGTCAGTCCTACAATGCAGCTTGTAACAGACTCAGATAAGGTTATTTGCCCACTAGCAACCGTATAAGTACCCAAATCCTTGCCGTTACCCCATGCCACAACCGACTCACCTTCAAGATGGCTTAACCCTGTTATAGTGGTAGTCGATGAACCTGAATACTCATAAAATGAATCAGCCTGTTTGTTCAGTGATCCACCCTGGCAAGCAGATTCTAATGCCCACTTCTCAAGATAGCGTACTGTTGAGCCGTTGATTGTACGATTAACAGCATAATAAACCTTGTCTTCACCATCACCATCATCGCCAGGTAACACAACAACATCCTCAACCGATCCATTAGTTGTTACTTCAATCCAGCAAGTCAGGTTTTCAGCACGATCAAATATCAATACTGCAACCGTTCCATCATTCAATACACAATGAATACGGGTATCTGGTTGTCGTTGTGCCGCCATTCTTACGACCTGAGCCGATGTGACGTTAGGTGCAAGGATTGTTAAGTCAGTTGATCCATACTCACCATCCTGCTCAAGCCCTATCTCAAAGACACGTGTACCGCCTCGCTGTACAAATATTCCAGTCTTATCAATCTTAATCGCTTCAACATTAGATGATCCTTGACCTGATGCTGGCTTAACCGTGAAGTCAGTAGGTGTTAATGGTTCATCAAAACTAGATGACTTACATGAAAACTCAGCCCCTTCAGCACCTAATATCAATCGTTGCAGTGCAAGTATCCAGTTAATCGTATCAACCGGACCAGAGCCAATAGATCGGTCAATCGTACCTGAATCACCTATAACCGTATCATCAAATGAGTAAAATGAATCCGTAACCGATAGCAAAATAGAATCACCACCAGCCCATCCAAGCCTGCCTTCAACAAATCCAACCGCAGTAGGCCAACCACGGCGATCAGACCAAACGCCTTCAGCCCAGTCATCTGTTGCATCCGTACCACCCAAATCAGTGATAACCTCAGCGTCCACCACTGTTTCACTGGTATAGCCTGTAATACGTGCGATGCCATCAACAAATCCAATCGCATAGTCTAATGTCAGGGTTATTGGTCCAGCCGATACTGAAGCGCCGCCTGATGTATAAGCACCGTATCCAGTTGAATCAGTAGAGTCCAACGTATAAGTATTCGCATCAACATAAGTAATCGTGTAGGTATTGCCATTCAATTGAGTCATACCAGACACGCCAGATATCGTTACCTGCTCGCCTGTTGCGTATGGGTGACCCGTATCAGTAATGCTACAAGGATTCGCTTGAGTAGCGCCTGATATGGTAGATGTTGTCATTTCACCTGTTTTAACGCCGACACGATACCAGGCAATCTGATTGTCTAATGTATCGTCATAAGTAATCGTGGCATTAGTCGTATAAGTCGTAACATCTTCCCATGGCCCAGCATCTGAATCTAAAGAACGCTGTAAAGTAACTGTTCCAGACCAAGTACCTGAACGGATAATCGTGAAGATACGAGATGAATCAACGCCCGTTACACGAATAGCATTAGTAAATTGATTGCCAGCCGATACACTGGCCGTTACTTCCTGCCCTTCAGACGTTACTCGAAACAATGATCCAACATTGGTTGATTTAAAATATGGCTTGCTTGCAGTCAGGGTAATATTCCCAGTTAATGCGCTCGCAGTCATCGTCATAGTGCTGGTATTAGTCAGTAAAAATGGTCCAGCGTCAGCATAATACTTAACCAATGACCATGAATTAGTTGCTCTACGCTCTATCTTGTATTGCTGATAGCCTGCACAAGCAATAAAGATAACGTCACCTGATTGATCTGTACGGATATTACTTAAATCACTCGCAGACCATGGCGCCGTGAGTGACGTAATGCCTGAACTGGCTACATCACATGAATCAACTAACACCTGTCTTTTATGTAAGCTCTTGAATTGCGCGTAAAAATCACCTGTTGGTGTAAAGGCAAGTGAATGACTACCTGTATCCAATGTGGTTTCAGATATAAACTCATCACCGCCAGAAGTCGATCCACAACGAAAGATAACCGGACCGCGCTCAATCACAATATCCAGCGCATGTTCAGTGCCTGTTTCAGTAACCGTAACCTGCTGAGTGCGAATTGCGTAGTTAGTGCCATTACCTGTCAGGCCAAGATAACCTCCTGTTACCCAAGCACTCGTACCACCAGACTCATCACCATCCGTCCAGCTTGTTACATCTGAAGCAAATCCACCGTTCGTTACAGCAGCCGTAACAGATGCTCTTGTAACAGGTGTCTCACTGACCAATACCCTGACAAGAGCAGCCGTAACCTCTATCAAAGCCGTATCATCAGTCGAAAAGATAAAAGGGATATAACGCGCTGCATTGTTGCTATTCGTGCCTACAATGTACTCAAAACCCGGCCTGAGCATCATTGAGCCTAATGCCCGTGGCATCCAGTTAGTCTGCGTTTCAGCAGACATCTCAATACGTTTAATGTCAGTACGTGCAAGCGCCAAAGGGGAAACAATGCCCCTATTCATGGCGAGTAATGCTACATTTTCTCTAGGCATGAGATCAGCCTATCAGTCGATTGCGAGAACCACGATCACGGGAGCTACTATTATTACCATATCTTGAGCTTGTCCAGTTACCAGGTGCAGGGAACTTGGTAGGATCACCCATCGCATCAGTGTTCTTAGCCTCACCCTTGTAATGTTTGAGCATCTTGAAGACTTCCTCAATCTTCTTTTCATCAGATGTCAAACTAAGAATTATCTTGCTGGCAAAATGAGCCGCAGCAAAATCAGTAAAACTACCAGGCCAAGTCGATAAATCATTACCATACGATGTATCATTCGACACATACCTGAGATAAATGACATCAAGATCAGCGTACCAGTAACCTGCTTCATCAACATACCCCAGTAATGGAACCTGGTAATACTCATCAGAACACATTGCGCTGGTTAATATCCAGTCAGTAGGCTTGGAAAAGGCTCGCTGATAACCAAATGAAGTGGTAATAGATGGATCGTAATCAAGCTGTACCGCTCTCATAGCGAACTTCCATTGGCCTTCAGCCAGAACTGCATCAACACCACCTGAATCCCATACAAGATCCAGCTCATGCCGTGGCTTCCTGTCTTCAGACAAAGATGCCAATCTATGCTCACCACATATCTGTAATGCTCGGTTGTACAGTTGCAGTCTGGTTGTAGCCATGTAAACCCCTATGCAGCAATAGTATTAATGTTTTTCCGTAGCCATTCTTCGGCTTGTGTTTTTTCCATTTCTTTTTCAAGCACTTCGTTATCCACTAACCGGATCACGCAAAACTTATGATGTGGTCCTTTGTACTTAACTTTAAACTGCTCAAAGCGATTATCATTAACCTTAACCACTTCTTTAGTCAGGTCATGCCATTCAAGTATCTTGATTGAGGCGTAGTTACGACCTGCTTCAATGACCAATGCCCTTGCAAATACTGAGCTATCATCATTGTTAATCTCTACAATATCGTATGCCTTTAAATTCTTGGCTATGATTGACCAAAACGCAGGATCTTCAACGTCCTTACGTGTGGTGTTCTCTTCCAGAGTGATGCGCCATTCATTGCGTACCTGCTCTGCTTGTTTAAATCTTGGTGAACCAATTTTTACTTTTGTTTGTTCAGTCATATAATCCTCCTCAGGATTGCCCACCCCGAAGGGTGAGCTTGCCGATTAGCCAAATGTTGATGTAATAGTACCACCAGTAGAAAGATTCGCACCTGAAGTCGAAACTCCAGTGATCATGCCTATTACTAGGATATGATCTGTAGAACTTTCTGTACTGTATGTGGCAGATATCAAGATATCGCCATTTCGCATACCCAGATCTTTTGCATCAGTGAAGAAATTAGATGCTGTTAGATCTGTTGTTAGGTTAGTTGAAGTGTAACTCCAAACTGAACCACCGTTTGCTACGGACGTACTGTTAACTGTATTAGTCTGGGCTAACATACCCTGAGTAACACGATTAACAAGTCCTGCTGTAGATGAATAAGACATAATTTACTCCTTATGCGTAGTTGCTACCATCAGCTAAGAGTTCAACAACGCCATCGCCTTGCAGCATGACCCCACCCATAAACATAGAACAACGAGCGTAACTGTAATCTTGCTCATCATCATATCCAACCGAAGAACTCATGCCGCCAGTATCGGCTGCGTGACCCACTGCTGATTTATGATACAAAAATGATTTCTCACTTGATGTACCCTTACCAGGTAAGTTTGGATGAGTAATGATAAGCGTATTACGCCATTTGTATGCCATTGGCTTATCGCGCCATGAAGCATCACTACCAGCATACGGACGAACATCAACATAATCCGCAGATGCGAATTCTGGTGCTTGCTCTAAATAAGCTAAAAATGATGGTTGGCATAGCAATGTAATGTTGGAATCCCAAGGAACGCCAGCATTTTGCAGTTTAACTACACCATTCTGGTACAGATCAACAGAAGGAATGGTCGATGTAGAACCAATCGCTACCGAAGTAGTATCCAATATAGTTGTAATCTGATCATCAATCTTACGATTAATAACCGCCATAGTAGTTTGCTGCATGATTTCACGTTGATTGCCTTGTGAAGCAAATACGTTAAAGCCAGTCTTGCGAACAAGATCATGCCATTCTGTTAATGTTGCAGTGTTTTGTGTCAAATTATCAGCGCGAGCTGCAATCAGACCATTAACGCCACGTGTAGATGCTGTTGCATCACCTGAATCCGCAACCAAGAAAACTGCTTGATTGCCCTTAATAACCGCCTCGGTAGTCACCGTTTCTCTTAACAGCGAATGACGCTGCTCGAAACCTGCGATAAACTCTTGACGGTATTGGGTTTGAAAAGCTACATCAGCCATTTCTATTCTCCTTTACCATAAAAAATTAAGTGTATCCATATCGCCTGGGGTGTCTATCGAGTCTTTTTGCAGGGTATCCATTGAGGAGCTGCTATTAACCGTCTAGCGCCAATGCTTAGGTTGGTTAATATATAACGTAGATACGTCCATGTATCCAACGCTGCTGCGGTATTAGGCTCTCATCTTCTCCTGAGCCGTTAGCAAGTCACGATATCGCTGTTGCATAGCATTATCAGCATAATATTCTTTACTGTTTGTACGCATGAACTTATCAATCTTAGCAATCTCTTCATTGATACCCGTGATGTTCTGTTGACCGCCAGCAGGAACCAGTGTCGCAGTAGGGTTTTCAGCTCGCGCAAGGCCAGCCAGCCAATTCATTACATTAGGCTTATTGCCATACGCCATACCATCTGGACCACGCCCTTGCAGAATATCCTCTTTAACGCCTTCAGGTGCGCCATCAAGTAAAGCATGGATCTTATTCAGATTAGCTCGGTAATCATTACCCCATTCAGCACGATAAGTATCTTCAAATGTTTGTTGATCATTCTGATCCTGTTCAGCTCGCGCCTCAGCCTGAGCTTCTTGCGTCTTGTAATACCATTCAACTGTATTCTTAACCTGATCAGGACTCATATTCGAGTTCAATGCAGCTTCTTTAAACGCATCAATAACCGGCGCATCTTCCTCACCAATCGTCAGGCCATCACCAAACTCAAGATTGTAACCACTTGGATCAACAGGAAGACCCTGCCCTTCACGCCAAGCAGACTTCTCTTCATCAGTACCTTCACTTGGAAAAGGGTTTTTACTGACTAACTCACCACTTGAGATCTTCTGTTGTAGTGCTTGATTAGCGTTCCAGATGTCTTTAGGCGTATTATAACGTTCTGCCTGAGCCAGTTGCTTCTCATCACCACCTGTCATCTGGTTGCGCCAGTCATCAGGCCATGTGGTTGTTACTTGAGTATTATCACCACCGTCACCGCTATTATCTGTGACAGCAGTATCCCCAGTGCCACTATCTTGTGATCCATCCTCATTTGCCTCTTCTTGATATCTTCGGTTTAGCCTTTGCAGTTGACTTAGCATTTTCTTCACTCCTCAGTGTGTTTACATTAATCTTCAATAGTTTTACTACTTGCATACCGACATACCGCTTGCCTTCAGCAAAGGTAGTTTCAGTATTACTGTCAGGTCGGTAACTCAAATCATACGTTCCGGCCATCTCAATCAGCCACTTCAATGCTCGTTGTTGCATATCAGGACTGGCATCACCACGCTCTAATGCTTGAAAGGCTGAGATATCAGCCAGTTCATATTCAGCAGGTAATACAGGTGAATTCTTATCAGGCTTCAATATTTACACCTTCAAGATTCTTAGCCACATTAGATCCTTGCTCCATGGCATCCAGCATCTGCTGTTGTTGCATTTGCTGTTGCTGTTGCTCGATAATCTCTTCAACCATATCTTCAGGATTAATCCATTCAGTAGGAATACCGATGCCATCAAGCGCATCTCTGAGTGATACTTTCATATCTATCATCGCCGCAGCACTTTGATCCAACGCAATAGCTTCTGCCAATAGTTGTTTTGCTTCCAAGAACTTCTGACCTTTCTGAGCATCAATCGCATCATGTAGTGGAGACTCAAAGTGGAACTGGATATCAGCACCCTGGAGACTCTCAGGCATATCATAAGGTGATCCAAATACACCCATCTTGAATAGCTGATCAAAGGTTAATTCACATAAACCACCATTACGCTCAGATTCCATTGGCTCAAACAATGGCATCGCACCACGAATATACTCTTGAACACGTTGACCCACTTCATACGCAGTCATCTCTGGTCCACGTTCAGGCAGGTTAAGTTTATTCAGGAAGAACGCTTCAGATATCATCATGCGACTATCACGCTGCATATCAATACCAAATGGCAATGCGCTGGTGTCTTGCGTCAATGGTCGCATAGCAGCACCAAGACGCTCATCATATTCATTATCAACCCATGTATGGCCACCAGCATATAAGCCCATATCGCTTCGTATGGCATCTTGAGTAACGATAACAGGAGGATTAACCGCCTTTTCACCCGCCTCAAGCAAGGTATACGTCATGGATTGAATCAATCTGGCATCAGGTAACGCCACAATAGATGCTGGACTATAAGCATATTGAGAGCCTGAAACTGTTTGCCATCTTGATATGTTGTATTCTTTATTCCAGACAGGAACCATCTCAATAGGTTTGTCATGCGTGCAGTCATAATAGATCGACCAGTATGGCTTACCCTGAGCATCACCTTCGTACTGGTCTGCCGATATAATGATATGAAGCACATCCATCTCAAAATACGGCTCTTTACGTGCTTTATCATTAACCTTTGGATCAACCTTGCCTGGAAACAGATTAGCTAAGTCTCTGGCGTATGGCTTCCATCTTCGTGCGATGAATTCATTTTCCCCTTCGTCATTCTCCATCCACACAACATCGCGCACATGCCAACAACGATAAATAAGACCATCAGCATTGCGATTAAGACGTACACTTTCCACTGCATTACCAAATGCTGCAAAATCATGATCACCTTCCTTTGTACAGCGTGTAAACATAGCACGCTTATCGTACATAACCCTGCGTTGTGCCTTTTCAGCCTGCTCAAGCCACCGTTTAGCATCATTCGTTTCACGGTCTTCATCTGATGGCTTCATGTGAAACCATGGCTTATTCGTAGGTCTGAGCATTGATCCTATCTGATCAGCCAGATCTCGTCTGGTTAATACAGGATAAGAAGTCATGAGATTACCAGCAAACTCTTCGCCTATTGAATGAGTTGATGTGAAGTCTGCTCGTTGTGGATAGAAGTTTTCAGCCAGCTCCTGACATAACGACATAAACTGATGGCGCTTGCCAAATAGTCTATCAGCCGTTTCACGTACCTGTTTAATATCCATTAGCCACCCAATTTACTATCGTCTGCGGTTAGTGCTGTCATCATAGTTCCACGCCTTGCACCACGCTTACGACTACCACCTTTACGGCCTGAAGTCCTACCAGGATCAGCAGCAGTGATAGGTGTAGGTGGAACAAATTTTTTTGGTTTAAATAAACTACCCACCTAATTTCCCCTCGCTTAATGCTGATGTCATAATAGATGCCTTACGACCACCACGCTGTTTTTGTTTAGCTAATGATTGTCGTTTAGCAGAACGCATTGCCTCGTCATCAGGTGTTGGCATTGCTTTAGGTTTTGTAGCACCTGGTATTTTTGGTCTCATGCTCTTTAACGCACCTGCTCCTGCTGCACCAACAGCGCCATACGCGCCTATCGTTCCTATTGTGTGAGCAGCAGCACCACCTACGCCTAGAGCTGTAGCGCCTGATGAAACAGCTCCAGCAATTGCTGTCATTAATGTTGCCATCTTATCGCCTTCTATTTCCTCGCGTACTCATCAACACTTTCGGATTCTGACCACGCTTGTTACTCCTCATTTTCTGATCTGCCCATTCCAATGCGCTATTCACTTCCTTCGCACCATAGAACCAGGCCATCATAACCGCATCACCTTCATCCGTTGATCGTCCAAGTCGTTTGCATACATCTTCTTTTGATTCTGCTTGTATGCCACCAGACGATACCTTGTATGTCGGAGCTGTTAAATCACCTAGTAACTTACTACTCGGTGGTAATGCTATCGGAGAACCGTTTGGCTGATCAGGATCTAATGCTTCTCTGAATTGCCATAATGCTGCGGTTCTCGTATTCGTAAACTTTAATTTGCCATCCCTGCTACGCCTGACTGTCTTCTCAGCCCCTTTATAGCCAATGACTTCCATCTCATTTTCATTCAGTATCTCAAATGCACCTGTTCCATAACCACCACCCATATCGACAATGACCGTGGCGCTATCTCTTCTGTTAGCAACCACATGACCAGCAGTAGTTCGACTGATCGAGTGCTTAGGTATTTCTTTAGCCGGTATTGAAATAATTGGTGCGTACCAGCCATCATATCGAGGAGCGATGATCAATGGATCTGTACCACCACCAGTCGCATCAACACCGATACTGCACATAGGTATACCATCTGGCTTCACTTCTCTCCAACGCTGTTGCGCTAATCTTACCCATTCCGTAGGGATAACTTGATTAGGTGCATCCTTGAATGAAGTCCTAAAACCGCCCATCATGACCGATCTTATCTCTTCAGGCATCGAATCCAGCTCTTTATCGTAGCCAGAACCATGTAAAAACGGGTTATCTTTAACCGCAGCAGGTATGTAAGTGTATGATTTAGGCTCTATATGTTTATCTCGCGCCTTAACGTAGACAGGATCAGGACCATCAACCCAAACTTGCTTATCTTGGTCATCAAGATACGCATATCGTAACTCTCCAGGCTCGGCAGGGACAGGAAACTTATCATCAAGCCATGGTGCAAACCACTCAGTAACCCATAAGCCTTCAGCACTCATAGGTGGATTAGTAGCTAGAACCACGCGTTTACGCTGATTAGGATCATCAGCACAACGTAACCAACCCATTAAGAACCGTATTTGTATCTCAGCAAACTGAGTAGATTCATCAACACCAATGAAGTCATGTGGATTACCTTGCCAATGCTGCTCATCACCTACCTTTGCAGCCGCACCAAAATCAATTACTTTGCCATCAGGTCTACGCAGTTTAGGTGGTGGAGAGCCATTAAAGCCATCCTTACCACCATTGAACTTCTGCGCTTCTTCAAGTAAATGACCTAGATCAGTGTATTGTCTACGCAATATTAATGATCTGCGATGCTTATTCAGTGCTAATCCAAGCAACAATGAAGACTTACCGCCGCCAGGCTCACCACCGTACAGCAGAATATCAGCATTAGAATGATACGCTTCTGTTTGTGGACCAGGACTGGGAACCCATGCCATATCCTTTGTGGCTTCCATTGCTTCTTCTATAACACTCTGACGCTTATCGTCAGGCATAGTATTTAATCTGGCAAGGATGTCATCAAGCTCACTCATGCGTCAATGGTTCCACCTGGCCACGTCTTATTGATTATCTCTTCTTCACTGGGAGCCTTACCTCTTAATGCAGCATCACCCATTGGATCAAGCTCCACTATTGTCTTAGGGTCATAAAGATCGTGTGGATTGTTACGAAAAGTGCTATCAAGATTATCCGCTATTGTCTGAGCCATATCCAAATTGACCTCACTCAACGCAGGAACAGCCTTAACACCAGTGAACTCCTGACCCAAAGTATCCATGTTGCCATGCCAGGTTTGCTCATTCCACTGAAGATCATCCAGTGCGCCCTGTACAAATAGGATCTGCTTATTGTGATCAGCTACTAATCGCTCTGATTCTTGCAGCCTTGCAGTCAGCTCGCGCTTACGTGCCGTGATCTTAATGAAGTTATGGGATGTTTCGCATACACCGTACAAAGGTGCAGGTCGGAATAGATCTGATTCAGGTGGTACGCCTATCTCAATACCACGGCTCGCAGCTATTTGTGCAAAGTATTGGCATCCTGCTCGCTGATAGCCATATTCTTCTGATGCAGCCATATCAACACCATACAATGCAATCTTAGTAGCGCCTTCATCAATAGCCATCGCCAACATATAAGCAATAGTCGATGTGAAGAAGTAAGGTCCATATCGCTCAACAAGTTCATCAACAGGTAATAACGTGCAGCCTTTAACGTCATTTACTTGCTGCGACATCATCACTTCGCCATCGAAGTTCTTTAAGAATTCAACGTATCCCTCGCTAAACCAAGTTTGTCCTGGCTCCCAACGATGGATCTCAAACCATTTATCAGCTTTTATATGGCCGTATGTACCAGGTGAACAACTCCAAACAGTCCAATCACCGCCTTGTGGCGCTAACTGCATTGAACTCGGAGCCGTACCGCAGATAATTATTTTCTTCTCTTTCATAAAGACTTCCTCCTCTAACAAAAGTCTTATGATGTTACCATTTAGGAACTAACAACAACAGTAGCACCAGCAGTTGTTGAACCAGTACGTGATGATAATGTCCACGCTGCTGTACTCAAGCTCAGTAACGTCACACTAGCGCCTACGCCCTGCATGATGATTGAGCTACCAGCTACGCCATTTGTACTAACAATGGTCGCTGCTGCCGGTACAATCGCATGATTACCCGTTGAAGTGGTTGCTGTTGCAATCTTTACTTCCAAGCCAGCACGAATAGGATCAGATAGCGTCCAAACGTCATTGGTTGTAGTCGATACAGTATGGAAACCATAGCCTGCTAAGGCAGTTCCTGTTGTATCTGATGTTGCATTAGTCACCGCACCAGCCAAACCTTTAGCGCCAAGCAGAACATCGTCCTGACTTAACCCTAGTCTTCGACCGTGGATTGATGTTTGTATATTACTTCTGTGACTTTCTAGACTCTTAGCCATGATAAATCTCCATTATAGTTGCTTGCTTACTGCTGCTCGCGGAGTGACAGTTGCCGACCGTCTTGCGGATTTAGCCTTATGGCTGAATTAGATGCCGTAATACTGTACTACAGCAATGCCGGTAGTAACTGAAACCAGTGAATACCCAGTAGAATCGCTTGCTACCTCATATATATGCTCATGTCCTGGATTCTGTACAACGCTTAAACCAGTTGAGGATGTCGTAGCAGAAACACTTGCAGCAGGTACTATTGCACCGGTTGAAGAGTAATTGATAAACAGTTTGGTGTCTGAACTTATATGCATGTACTTTGCACCTGTCGGATAATCATCGGCCTGAGCTGTTCCAGCAGCAAGCACAAACGTTGACATAGTATCTGCCATGCCTGTTGTATTCTGTTTGTTTTGTGAGTTTAACGTTCTCATAATAATGTCCTATGCGCTTTGCTTGTTTCCTGCTTCTGTTAATAGAAATGCAATACGGCGTACTACATCATCGGTATTTGATTCGGTTTGAATAGCACCACCTTCAGGACCAGAATGTTCATAGTCATGTTTATCGCGCCATTTATCAGGTTGACGATTCTTTAACCAGAAGATTGCGCTTGTTGCGTCAGGTGGATAATGTTTGGTAGTAGGCGTAACAATAACTTCGCCTTCACTCACATTAATCTTGTTTTCAGGATGCGAATAACCAGTTGCTCTTTCGTACAATGCCCTTACTACTTTTTCATCAGAAATAGCTTTCCCTTCATTTAAGGACTCTAAGAATTCAGGATGCTGTAATTTCCAGTTATTTATTGTGGCTTCACAAACATGCAGTCTTTCCGCTATTTGTTTATCAGTCCAGCCAGTCATCCCTATTTCTTGTGCTAATGCAGTGAAGACAGGAAGATACTTAGTAGGTTGCCCAGCCTTAGACCTTTTTTTTGCCTTAGCTTTCTTAACTACTTTCTTCTTTGTGGGTGTTTTCTTTTTTACCATGTATGAATGTAATCATGGTTTAGGTAGGTTATCCAACGCTAGAGCGTCATAACGGGTTAGCCTCAAGGATTCTTATCACCGTCTTGGTTTCACCGCACCAGTTCTCATGTATGGTAAGTATTGCATCAGCGTAGGCTTTACGTGGTTCTTGGCCTTTAGCCCATCGCTGGACCGTGGAACCTGTTTTACCGATTAACTCAGCCACGTTATAGACAGATAATCCATATTGCTCAAGGTCGCTGAAGATCTGCTCCCAATCAATTTGAGTAGGAAACACGTAATC
>Ga0316205_10001485_pt1 | contig 29187 bp, 23 predicted proteins | sample 3monthpyrite_MG_FD_204941 | JGI IMG/M metagenome (GOLD analysis project Ga0316205, IMG submission 204941) | Microbial mat bacterial communities from mineral coupon in-situ incubated in ocean water Damariscotta River, Maine, United States -... | ecosystem: Environmental > Aquatic > Marine >...
GTACACACCCAACAAAGCGACCCAGGTGTCGTGTCAAATACCTTTCAAAGTCATTAGCCAACGATTCACTATCAGTGGGCAATTTTTCCATCATGGGTAACCCTGAGTCACACAATGTTTCTTTTTTTGACATAAAACTACCTCTGATATACCGTTATGAAGTTTTCTATTTTTTGAAGTTTTGAAGGTTCAATTTGATTCCATTCAAACCGCCAATTCCAATTATCACCGACCGTTCCCGGTTTGTTCATGCGAGCTTTTGAGTCTAGCATCAGTAAGTCCTGCATTGGTAAAACACACAAAAATGAGACGGATGACATTGCCATTCGCATTACTGACCAGACACCCTGCTCTTCTGATTCGATATTCAAGCCTGTATATTCTTCAAAATAATTTTTATTATAATTACTCGTATCACTCATCCATCCCAATGTCGTGTCATTATCATGTGTGCCTGTGTATACCACATCAGTAAAGTCATGATGATGAGGCAAATGAGGATTACTGTTATTGCCGTCAAATGCAAATTGCAATACTTTCATGCCGGGTAATTTAAATGATTTTTTTAATTCGATGACCGGCTCGGTAATGACACCTAAATCTTCGGCAACCAGGGGTAAATGATGAAATGTTTTGTTTAGTGCATCAAGCATTTCATGACCCGGCACTTCTACCCATTTACCGTTGATTGCCGTTTCGTCATCTACTGGAATTTGCCAACAAGCCTGTAAACCACGAAAATGATCCACACGTATCATGTCAAACAACTCTAACTGTGTTCTGAATCGTTCTTTCCACCAACTAAAACCATTTGTTTGCATGTAATCCCAGTCATGCAAAGGATTCCCCCAGCGTTGGCCAGTATCGGAAAATGCATCTGGTGGGACGCCGGCGATAAAATTCATCCTGCCATCACTGTCAATTAAAAAGTTTTCCCGCTGTGCCCAGACATCGGCACTGTCACATGCAACAAAAATTGGCATATCCCCGAATAGTTCAACACCATGTTGTTTTGCGTACACTCTTATTTCATGCCATTGTGTAAAGAATACAAACTGCTCAAAAATAGTTTGTTTAATATTGGTTTGAAGCGCTTGACGCGCATCATCTAATGCCAGCATTTCTCTATGCCGAATTGAACTTGGCCAGTCGTACCAGGGCTTATTCTCGTATTGGTTTTTGAACGCTATAAACAATGCATAATCATCCAACCAGTACGCATGTTGCTGCGTAAATTCAGTGATCTTTTCCGTCCATTGATCATCGTTTATTTGATAAAAATTTTCTGCAGCTTGTCTCAAGCAGCAACCTCGGTACTTATCATCCGTCTCGGTATTCTTAATCTTAGCTCTATCTAACCAACCTTTATCCTCCAGCCAGTCGAGACTAATGAGTAAAGGATTCCCTGCATGAGAAGATAAACACTGATAAGGTGATTTATCTTCATGCGTAGGCCCCAGGGGCAACATCTGCCAAACCTTAAAACCATACGAATGAAGAAATTCAATAAACCGATAGGCTTGATGACCGATGTCACCATTACCCAACGATTCGGGAAGTGACGTTGGATGCAATAAAACCCCTGCACGCCGCTGTCTGTTTACTGATTGATGATAAGTACTCGCTTTCATTATTTAATGCTGTTGGCCTGGTAACATGGTGCCCCCCATTGCAGGATGACCCGAACCAAATGAAAATGCTCTTGTAAGATATTCAGGCGGCTCTACTTTTAACAGCTGATAGAGGTTACTCAAATGTAAACGGTATTGCTCATCAAATGCAGTCACTGATTCTGCAGAATTGTATTCCCCAAACCACCAGAACCAGTCTGAGCTTTCGCAGGTCGCTAATTGCATTTCAGCTGCATTCGCTTCATCCTCAGACAGGTAACCTTCACTCATGACCTTGTCATAAACCTTTTTTGCTTCTACTAACATGTCCCAGGCGCGATTCTTATCCTTCTCGCCTATCCAGGTTGAAAATGTCCCGTATACCCAGCTGCCGGCAACGATCTCCTGCAATGGTTTTCTCTCGTGATCAGAATTAAGGTATTCACTATATGTTGTGAGTTTGATCCCCGTATGCTGAGTGAGTTTTTCGTATAAAGCACTAATAAAATGATAACCATTCTCTGGATAATATTCCCAGGCATTTTCTCCATCCAGGATAATCGATACCACGGTTCCAGGCTGGTCAGCACATTTCTTGGCGATATTTTCCAGATGATGTACAAGGTTGGCCACTGCATCATCTGCATGCCAGTCTGAATATTTAAAACCAATTAAGTCTGACAAACCGTCATCCCTGAAAAAACAGGTCGCGCCGGTGTCACGGTATTGATAGGCCTGGTGGATACATTCATCGGGTTCGGTTGCCATTTTTTGTATCGAATTTCTTAAAACCGTTTCACCGCTGGCCAGCCATTTAATCCCCATCTCAGAAATTAACTCAATGGTTTCAGCACTAATACTGCCTTCCGAAGGCCAGCAGCCATGGGGCTCGAAACCGAAATACTTTTTGTATGTCTCAATCCCCTTTTGCATATGCCAGCGACACCTCTCAACGCCACCGGGATACTCATTGGCAAGCGGCATTTCTGCATCGGGCATAGCCTGCTCAGTAGATTTAATATCGATCAACAGTGGAACGATAGGATGAGCATAAGGCGTCATTGACAGCTCGATTCTGCCTGCCTCAGCAAGTTTTCGGTAGCGCTCAATCACACTACTGATAATCTCGTAGATTACTTCAACCAGCATATGGCGATCATGTATACTGAAATGTTGCGCTTTTTCCATCAGCGTCTTGATGCGAGGATCATTTATACGTATGGTTTCGGCGGTCCATGCCAGGTGATACCAAACCAGCATGTCCGTAAAAAATTGTTCTGCATAATAGGGCAGTATTTCGGGGGTTTGGAGTGCCGTTTCTGCCATCGCAGTCAACGTTTTAAAGGTCTCGAAACGATCAACCATTCTTTTTTTATTAGCGCGCATACAATCCTTAATAATATGTGCACGTCTTTCATTGTCCAGCAACAACACTGGATCTGCCAGAGCTGCTAAAAGTGGATCTCTTAGAGCCTTGCCATGATTTAAATAATCATCAAGTTGCTGAGCATAGTCATCAATTTGTTCAAGCAGCACTGGTGCAAAATTAACAACCGCACGTGCATCTATATTATTTTCGAGATGCGCAACCATATCGACATAATCTTTTATAGTATGCAAATAGGTCCAGGGTAAATGGTATTCCCCATTACGAAGATCACGGTATTCCGGCTGGTGCATGTGCCAATAGATCACAACCTTTAAGGGATTTAAATTGTTATCCTTATCTGACATAGTGAACAACTTGCCCAAGCATTTCTGGTGTTACTAAAACAACACCCTTTGGTGAGACATAGAACCGTTTTTTGTCCTCCTCTTCATTCTTACCAATTATGGTTCCGTCGGGAATTTCACAACCCTTATCGATAATTGCATGATAGATTCGGCAATTTTTACCGATGGTAACATCTGGCAAAATAACGGAGGAATCAACGTTGGTGTAATTATCTATAGTAACGTTTGAGAAAAGCAGTGAATGACAAACACGCGCACCAGAAATTATACAGCCACCTGACACCATTGAATCGACAGCCATCCCTCTTCTGTCATCATCATCAAAAATAAACTTGGCTGGAGGTAATTGCTCCTGACTTGTCCAGATAGGCCACTCGTCATCATATAAATTCAATTCTGGTGTTACACCGATCAATTCCAGGTTTGCCGCCCAAAATGAATCGACCGTACCTACATCACGCCAATAGGCCTGTATGCCACTACGCGCATCAGTGTATTGATAAGCAGAAACATGATATTTCTTTATCGCATGAGGGATAATATCCTTGCCAAAATCATGGCTTGAGTTTGGTGTATCCGCATCACGGATCAATAGCTCGAATAATAGGTCTGTGTTGAAGATGTAGATACCCATTGAACATAAAGCCTGATCAGGTTTATCAGGTATAGGCTCTGGGTGTTCCGGCTTTTCATCGAAACTATGAATTCGAAGATCTTTTTCGACCCCCATCACCCCAAATGCAGAGGCCTGTTCAATCGGTACTTCGATGCAGCCGACAGTGATATCCACGTTGTCGCTGACATGCTTTGCCAGCATTTCGCCATAATCCATTTTATAGATATGATCGCCCGCTAGAATCAGCACATGTTCAGGTGAATGGGAACGAATGATATCGAGGTTCTGGTAAATCGAATCCGCTGTCCCTGCATACCATGATGCTTCGATTCGCTGCTGCGCAGGCAATAATTCCACAAATTCGCCAAAATCTCCACGTAAATGCCCCCATCCTCTTTGAATGTGTAAATTCAGGGAATGCGACTTATACTGGGTGAGCACACCAATCCTGCGTATGCCTGAGTTAATACAGTTTGAAAGAGGAAAATCGATAATTCGAAATTTCCCTCCAAAGGGGACTGCTGGCTTTGCCCGCCACCTGGTCAAGTGTTTTAACCGTTCACCACGCCCCCCAGCCATAATTAACGCGAGGGTGTTTCTGGTTAGATTACTGATGAAGCGTGGCGACTTTTGTTTTCTCATTGGTGTTTATTCTCGATATTGTTCAAATTTGATTCATTATCATGCAAAAGGGTGTGAGCCAGAATATACACAGGTAATATTACACTATCGCGCTCAGACTTCTGCAAAAAGCAAGCCACGTAGATATACCCATTTTTTTCGTACAGATCATCCGTGTGTCAGGTAAAATTGCCATTAAATTGTGCAAAGACCGAATACGCACAGGGATAAATGCTTGATTTAAGTGCATCACGAGATACAAAGATACCAGTTCTTAGTGAGAAGAAATATTTATAGCATAGTAAAGTTATTATTTATCCCATGCTCCATGAGCAATACATAGGATGAGCACAAAACTTGCTTAGTAACAGGTTAAATTAAATCAGAATCCAGTATATACAAGTATCAATAAATTATAACAATGGAAACGACTATTTATGTCTCCAAAAAATGCACCGCTAAAAAATAAGGTAGCGACTATAGTAAACGCGGTTGAGCAAGATAATCTCGATAAAATCGCGCATGCCTGCCATCATGATCCATTCAGCGTGTTGGGCAATCAAACGGCTAACTATAATGACTTTATCCTGTTTTACTCTCCAGGAACTGAGCAGCTGAGCCTCACAGAAAACCACTTCCCTACTTTTCGCCTCGCAGATAGTGATTTCTTTGCCTGTTCAGAGCATATCAAGGAACTTGGTGAGCATTATTTAATAACCCGAACCAATACGAACAATGAAGTTAGCTCATACCATGATCCCTACAGTTTCAAACCACAACTTGATGATTTTGATTTAGATTTATTCGCAGCAGGAAAGCACCTACACGTTTACAAGATCCTTGGTGCACACCCAAAAACCATCAATGGAATAAATGGTATCTTATTTGCAACCTGGGCTCCCAATGCGACGCGCGTCAGTGTGATTGGAGATTTTAATGGCTGGGATGGTCGGCAACATCCAATGCGCTCACGTGGTGGTAGTGGAGTTTGGGAACTCTTTATTCCTGAGTTAAAAATCGGAACATTCTACAAATTTGAAATTCGTAACAGGGACACAGGATTAATCTTATCGAAGTCTGATCCTTATGCACAACAGCTTGAACTGCGCCCACGAACAGCATCAGTAGTTAGAGAGACTTCTACATTTGAGTGGCATGATAAACCGTGGCTTGAAAATCGAGAACAACATGACTGGTTGCATGAGCCGCTATCGATCTATGAATGTCATTTGGGTTCGTGGCAACGTGATGAAAATGGTGAGTTCCTAAATTATCGTGAAATTGCACACCGGCTAGTTGACTATGTTAAGGATACCGGCTTTACCCATATCGAGTTACTACCTATAACAGAACATCCACTTGATGCCTCCTGGGGTTATCAAACGACAGGCTATTTTGCACCTACACGCCGTTTCGGCAACGCAGATGATTTTCGTTATTTTGTCGATCACTGTCATGAACATAAAATAGGCGTATTACTTGACTGGGTGCCGGCCCATTTCCCGAAGGATGAACATGGCCTGGCTTTTTATGATGGCAGTGCTCTCTATGAACATGAAGACCCACGCCGCGGAGAACATCGAGACTGGGGCACTTTAATTTATAACTATGGACGTAATGAAGTTAAAAACTTTCTAATTGCCAGTGCAGTCTTCTGGTTAGAAGAGTGTCACATCGATGGTCTGCGTGTAGATGCAGTCGCTTCGATGTTATACCTCGACTATTCCCGTGAGGATGATGACTGGGTCCCCAATATACATGGTGGCAACGAGAATTTAGAGGCTATTGAGTTTCTACGCGAATTAAACACAGTCACACATGCTCACTTCCCAGGCACCATGATCATGGCAGAAGAGTCTACCGCCTGGCCACAGGTCACAAGGCCGACGAATATTGGCGGTCTTGGCTTTAGTATGAAATGGAACATGGGCTGGATGCATGACACCTTAAACTACTTTTCCAATGACCCAATATATCGTCATTATCATCATGATCAATTAACCTTTGGTCTGTTATACCTGTTTAGCGAAAATTTCATATTACCGTTTTCACATGACGAAGTTGTCCACGGCAAGAGCTCGATGTTATATAAAATGCCCGGCGACGAATGGCAACGCTTTGCCAACTTGCGACTCTTATATACCTATATGTTCACGTATCCTGGTAAAAAATTATTATTCATGGGATGTGAATTTGGCCAGGGTGACGAATGGGATCACGATAAAATACTGGACTGGTATGTTCTTCAATACCCTCAGCACGCAGGAATAAAAAAGCTGGTAACCGATCTCAATAGCATATATACAAAACAGGCGGCCTTGCATAAATATGATTTTGATTCTGTAGGGTTTGAATGGATTGATTGTCATGATACTGATCAATCCGTCTTATCCTACTTAAGAAAGACCGAGGACGAATCGATTATTGTAGTGCTTAATTTTACACCTGTAGTACGCGACAATTACCGTATTGGTGTACCGTTCACCGGAGATTATGAAGTCATCTTCAATTCTGACTCAGACTATTACTCAGGCAGTAATGCCGGCAGCCATTCCATTCTCCAGACTGAGGACATAGCATGGATGAACCGGGCCGCATCACTAACACTAAGTCTCCCTCCTCTGGCTGGGCTAGTAATTAAAAAGAAATCATGAGTAAAATTCTCTATATAAGTAGCGAGGCTTTCCCTCTAATTAAAACGGGAGGCTTGGCTGATGTCGCCGGTAGTCTGCCCGTCGCTTTACTAAAAAATTCACAAGATGTACGTTTGCTCTTACCTGCATACCCTGAAGTACTCAAGCAAATTTCGAAAAGTAAAAAACGGGCTGTAACTTCATATTACAAACTGCCACTAGAAATTATTGAAACACGATTACCTGGCAGTAACGTGATCGTCTGGCTAGTTGATTGCCCAAAGGCGTTTAACAGACCAGGTGGACCTTACAGTGATCCGCAAGGTAAACCATGGCATGACAATGCACTTCGCTTTGCGATTTTCTGTCAAGCTGCTGTTGATATTGCGCGGGGCAAACTTCAATTAGATTGGCAGCCAGACATTGTACATTGTAACGACTGGCAAACTGGATTAGTCCCCGCTTTATTAAAACTTCACAGCAAAGGACCAGCAACTGTTTTCACTATTCACAATCTTGCTTATCAAGGCCTATTTGATCAGCAAACTTTCGTAGATCTGGAACTTCCTGATGAGTTATGGCATATGGACGGCCTCGAGTTTTATGGCCAAATGTCTTTCATTAAAGGTGGTCTCGCTTATGCGGATGAAATCACAACTGTAAGCCCTACTTATGCGCATGAAATACTCGAACCGGAATACGGTTATGGTCTTAACGACCTGCTAAAACATCGGTCGCAGCATCTTACAGGGATTCTGAATGGCATTGATGAAAAACACTGGAATCCAGGGACAGACCAGCATCTAATACAAAAATATAACCGGCGCTCGCTCGACAACAAATCAATCAACAAAACAGCTTTGCAGCAAGAACTGTCGTTACCATGTGATAGCTCAATACCGATGATCGGGATGATCAGCCGTCTGGTGGAACAAAAAGGACTGGAAAGTATTTTGCAAAGCATGGATACACTGCTCGGCTTGCCAGTCCAGTTGGTAATATTGGGTACGGGCGAACAGCACTATGAAACACAGTTGTCTAAATTGGCTCAGTTGCATCCTGATCGTTTAAAGGTTGTTATCGGTTATGACGAATCTTTGTCGCACAGGATTGAGGCAGCAAGTGATATCTATCTGATGCCGTCCACCTTTGAGCCCTGCGGGCTTAACCAGTTATACAGTCTACGCTATGGCACTTTACCGATTGTCACTAACGTCGGTGGCCTTGCTGATACAGTGACAGATGCCAATGAAACAAATATTATAAATGAGACTGCGAATGGGTTTATGCTAAAAGAAAACTCAGCCGAAGCACTTTTAGCCGCCATAAAACGTGCCCTGGCTCTTTATCAAACACCTGAAGTGTGGCGACAATTACAAATCACCGCCATGAATGGTGATTTTTCATGGCAAACCAGCGCTGAGCATTACATCGCGTTATATCAACAAATACTCAAAAAACGTTAGCTCGCACAGCCACTAACTGTGCAATTTTTTTGCTGCAGCAAAACAGTCTTCACGCCACATACAATTCAGTTGATCACACTCGCCATCCATTGCCGACGCAAAACAATTAAAGTTACCTTCAGAAATCTGAATAGCACGGACCAGATCCATTTTGCTCATGCGTGATGTCTTAATGCCAAAATCTTTAGCCCGTTCCCTTATTTCCTGCATATTCATTTTATACCTCCATCGCTGTGCGAAAAATAATGTTCCTTAAAAAACAAACAGCAAAAAGTGCGCCAGATACTAAATTTAGATCTATCTCAAGTAAAACAACTTGTTAGCACGCTGATTACGAAGAGTACCCGCACACAATGCACTGCTGATGTACATTTAGATAACTCACGCGCACAAACAGGTCATGTGTCCAACGCCAGTCCATTTCAATAGATCATATTAGTATTATGGTTTGCAATTTGAGCCATCCGTCTACAATCTTGAAAATCCATCAATAATAACAATCCAACAAGAAACTATGCACTTGGTATGAGATATGCAAATGACCTGTTATGAATGGCTTTAATGCACTAAATAATGAATTATCAGGCACTATTATTGCGCAAATATTACCTGTATACGTTAATGATATGGAAAAACTGTTCTAAAATAGTGCACTGTTAACCATAGACTGTAAATGCAATTTATAAACAATATTTGGATATAAAATGGACAACAACATACTAACTATAATTCTTGCCGGCGGAGCGGGTTCTCGTCTTCAACCTCTAACGAAGCTACGTGCAAAACCCTCGGTCCCTTTTGGTGGAAAGTATAGAATCATTGATTTCACTTTAACCAACTGTCTGCACTCTGGTTTACGACGTATTCTTGTTCTTACCCAGTACAAATCCCATTCCCTGCAAAAACATCTCCGTGACGGCTGGTCTATTTTCAATCCCGAACTTGGTGAATACATAACACCCGTGCCAGCACAGATGCGACATGGCAATAAATGGTATCAAGGCACAGCCGATGCCATACACCAGAACAATTATCTTTTAGAGCGCAGTGATGCCAAATGGACATTAATTCTATCAGGCGATCATATATATCGCATGGATTATGCATCAATGTTGGAAACGCACAAATCCCTTAATGCAGATGTAACGGTCGCATGCATGAAAGTGCCACTTAAAGAGGCAAACCATTTCGGCATCATGACAACCGATAATAATCAGCAAATCATAAAGTTCCAGGAAAAACCTGAACTTGTAAAAGCTTGCGACGATGATCCTGTTCATGCCCTGGCATCAATGGGCATTTATATCTTTTCGACTGATCTATTAATCGACGTGCTTGAAACTGATAGCCAGGATAATAGTTCTAGTCATGACTTTGGTAAGGACATATTACCAAAACTGATACATAGCCACCGAGTAAGTGCCCATCACTTCGGAGAAACAAAGGGACGTGTATCACCTGATAAATACTGGCGAGATGTAGGAACGATCGAGTCTTATTACCAGGCCAATATGGACTTATTAAAGTCAGTCCCACCATTAGACTTATATCAAAAAGACTGGCCCATTCGTTCTTATCAGTCACAAACCCCCCCTGCTCGCGCGGTTCCAGGAGAGTCCGGTAACGAAGGTATTTTTATTAATTCAATTTTATCCGGAGGGACTATCATCTCAGGCAGTAATGTTTCCCATTCAGTGTTATTTCAAAATGTTTTTGTCGACGATGAGTCGCTCGTCGAAAACTCAGTGTTATTCGACAACGTCAAGGTAGGCAGGCATGTAAATCTAAACAAGTGTATTGTCGATAAACATGTTGTCATACCCGATGGCGAAGTTATTGGTTATGATTTAGATAAAGACCGTAAACGATTCACCGTTACAGAAGATGGAATCGTAGTTATCCCGCAAGGCTATAGATTTGGTGAGTCCGAAGACTTGAGTGTTCAAATTACTGAAAATAAACAGAGCGCAGCTAAATAAATCGCCTCAATTGAACAGGGCTTGACGAGCGACGAATATGCTGCCCGAATCAGCCGAACAAATAAAAAAGGCCCACCAAAAACTGGTAGGCCTTTCTCATTTGTATGGCGCACTTAGAACCCTTCGGGTTCATTAAGTATTTCCTAAACCATCTTCGATGGTTCTGGTCACGCGATCTGGAGTGATTATTCGCGCTAACGCGCTCACCCTGCGGGCCGCCGTCGCTTCGCTCCAGCGTTCCACAAATTCCAATTTGTGGTCGAACGGCTATTTTATTTTGTCGGGCGTTTATTGGAGCGAAGCGAATGTATACTGGATGAAGCCAGAAGGGATTCTGAAGTGCAAATCGAATCACCCGAACAAATAAAAAAGGCCTACCAAAAAACGGTAGGCCTTTTTCATTTGTATGGCGCGCCTGGAGCGATTCGAACGCCCGACCGCCTGGTTCGTAGCCAGGTACTCTATCCAACTGAGCTACAGGCGCTTGGAAGTGGCGCATTATACAGATTTAGGGGAATTTTCCAACGATTAAAATGGCGGAGACGAGCACAAGGAGAAGGTGAAACCGAAAGGTTGAGAGACTGGCCTGGGCCAAGTGCGAGCTAGACCGCGTCTGGAACACGCGGTCGAGAGAGGCCGCTATGCGCATCCTTATTCTCCCTCGGCTTCGCCTCGGTCGTCGAATCCAGCCAGATCTAAATCGAGGGTTCTTATACTTTCTCAATAATTTATGGCGGAGAGAGAGGGATTCGAACCCTCGATGGAGCTATAAACCCCATACTCCCTTAGCAGGGGAGCGCCTTCAGCCAACTCGGCCATCTCTCCAATAATACTCTATGTTGCGTGTTAACTACGCATTAACTAATTTGGGTATAGCCTCGTTGGCTGCGCCAACTACGAAAGCCCTCCTGGCTTTCGCCCTTCGGGCCCGCCTATCGGCGGTTCCGATTTGTTCCCGACAAATCGGTCGGCCATCTCTCCAAATAGTATAATTTATAGCTGTACGGACTCTCATCCGTACAAAGGCGGGTAGGATACAGTGGCAATCTGTGTAGGTAAAGAGGGTAAAAAAACTGGCTGTAAAATTAGCCTTGCTTGACTTCTTTTTGTTCGCTCTTGATGCGTTCGTAGATTTCTTCACGATGTACAGAGACATCTTTTGGGGCATTGACGCCAATACGGACTTGATTACCCTTTACACCTAATACGGTAACCGTTACCTCGTCTCCTATCATGAGCGTCTCACCCACGCGTCGCGTCAAAATCAACATAATCTTATTCTCCTAAAATCGTTTTCCTGAACAATCTTCGCGCTATCCCTGCAATTAGTGGCACGCTCAACACTGGGTATCGACCACGCCAAACGAAACTTTAACCCCCCTACTATACCCTAAGCAGCGGGTTTCTCCTCTAAACCAAAGGCATTGTGTAGTGTCCTGACCGCCAATTCCATGTATTTTTCATCCACCACCACCGAAATCTTGATTTCAGAGGTCGAAATCATGCGAATATTGATGTTTTCCTTGGCTAACACCTCAAACATCGTACTCGCGATACCGGCGTGTGAACGCATCCCTACACCGACAAGGGATACTTTAACAATTGTATCGTCTCCTGACACCTCTCTAGCACCTAAATCCTTAGCTGTTTTCTTGAGAATTTCGAGGGCTTTCTGGTACTCATTTCGGTGCACGGTAAAGGTGAAGTCTGTACAGCCGTCGGCGCCTACATTCTGGATGATCATATCAACTTCGACATTGGCCTTACCGATTGGGCCCAAAATCTGATAGGCAATACCAGGCTGATCAGGTACCCCTGAGATTGTCAGTTCAGCCTCATCTTTATTAAATGCGATTCCTGAGATTACGGCATCTTCCATACTGTCACCTTCATTTTCATACGTTATCAGAGTACCCGGACCTTCCTCAACTGAGTGCAAGACTCTCAAAGGTACACCATATTTACCTGCAAATTCGACCGCACGAATCTGCAGCACCTTCGATCCAAGACTCGCCATTTCGAGCATTTCTTCAAAGGTTACTTTGTCCAAACGCCTGGCAGTTGGGACCACTCTGGGGTCTGTTGTATAGACTCCATCTACGTCTGTATAGATCTGGCATTCATCCGCCTTCAGAGCTGCCGCCATCGCCACCGCAGTCGTATCTGAGCCACCGCGTCCCAGGGTTGTAATATTCCCATCCTCATCCATGCCTTGAAAACCAGCAATAACAATAATATTGCCTTCGTCCAGGTCTTTGCGCACTTTAGCTTCATCAATGTCGAGGATACGCGCCTTCGTATGCGCATTGTCCGTGCGAATGTGTACCTGACCACCTGTATATGATCGAGCCTTGCTACCCTGATTCAATATCGCCATGCTCAAGAGGGCAATCGTCACCTGCTCACCGGTCGAGACCAGAACATCGTATTCACGCGCAGGTGGCACTTCATTAATCTGGTTGGCAAGTTCGATCAGACGGTTGGTTTCGCCAGACATAGCCGAGACCACCACGACAACCTGGTTGCCTTGTTGCTGGCATGCGATCACTTTCTTCGCGACACCCTCGATTTTCTCGATGGAGCCAACGGAAGTACCGCCGTATTTTTGAACAATTAATGCCATATTTTTTTCAGTAATTTTATTAACTTAGCCTTAAGTTCAGCTTAAAAGCCAATTTGCAAAAAGGCGGTGATTAAACACTAAATAAGGGGTAAATGAAAGGGCTTGGCTGGGTTTAGACTGACAACAGGCGGTTATGCACCTAATTGAGATTTCACCCAGTCAGACACAGAGGCCAGCGCACCATCCAGTGCAGCAGGATTGTCACCCCCTGCTTGTGCCATATCAGGACGACCTCCGCCCTTGCCGCCGACTTGTTGTGCAACCACATTAACCAAGTCACCGGCTTTAATCTGCTTGGTCTCATCCTTGGTAACACCCGCAACCAAACTGATTTTATCGCCCTCTACGGAGGCTAACACTACTGCAGCACTACCAAGCTTATTTTTGAGTTGATCCATAGTCGACATCAACGTTTTTCTGTCCGCCCCTTCGAGCTTTGCGGCCAGCACTTTAATACCGTTTATCTCTTCTGCCTGTGAGGCCAGATCGCTACCGGCACTGGTCGCCAGCTTAGCCTTGAGTTGTGCTAATTCTTTTTCCAGGTGCTTCGCCTTGTCAGCCAACTGTTTAACTTTATCGGTGGCATCATCACGACTACCTTTGACTATGCTCGCAATCTGATAAAGCTGCTGTTCCTGATTATCAAACCAGGCCAATGCAGATTTGCCAGTCACCGCTTCGATACGACGGACCCCTGCGGCAATACCTGTTTCGTTAATAATTTTAAATAGGCCGATGTCACCTGTGCGCTTCACGTGTGTACCACCACAGAGCTCAACCGAAAAATCGCTCATTCTTAAGACACGCACCGTGTCACCATACTTCTCACCAAACAAAGCCATGGCCCCACTCTTGATCGCATCATCCTGTGACATGAGATTTGTTTCGACTTCGTGGTTTAAACGAATTTGGTCATTAACGATCTCTTCAATCGTTTTGATTTGCTCTGGCGTGACGGGCTCAAAATGAGAAAAATCAAAACGCAATCGATCAGCATCAACCAATGAACCTTTTTGCTGAACATGTTCGCCTAATACCTGGCGTAACGCTGCATGCATTAGGTGTGTTGCTGAATGGTTATAAGCTATGGCCTGACGCTTGTCATCCTGAACACTCGCAGTGACCACATCGCCAACATTCAGCTCACCACGGCTGAGTTTTCCGATATGTAAAAATGCATCACCGGTTTTTTGTGTATCACGGACTTCAAAGGTGACGTCGGCTTCTTCCAGCAAACCAACATCGCCAACTTGACCACCAGATTCAGCATAAAAAGAGGTCTTATCCAAAACAACAACACCTTCATGACCTTCTTCAAGACAATCAACAGGCTTCCCTTCCTGAAATAAAGCAACCACCTTGCTGTCTTCCTCCAGAGTTTCATAACCAGAAAAATCTGTAGAGGCATCAAGGTCAAGCTCACCCATGTCCGTCATATGAAACTGGCTAGCAGCCCTGGCCCGATCTCGCTGTGCATCCATTTGCTTATCAAAGCCAGCTGAATCAATGGATAAACCACGCTCGCGCGCGACATCTGCAGTTAAGTCAGCAGGAAAACCATAAGTATCATAAAGTTTAAACACGATTTCGCCGGGGATTTGTTTGCCTTTTAAGTTAGCAATCGCCTCTTCGAGAATTTGCATCCCCTGATCCAGGGTCTCCGCAAAACGTTCTTCTTCCTGCAACAGAACTCTGACAATCATGTCTTTGCTTTTACTTAGCTCTGGATAGGCCTTGCCCATTTCTTTTTCTAAGGCTGCGACCAATTTATTGAAGAAAGGTTTCTTCATACCTAACTTATGGCCATGGCGAATCGCGCGACGAATAATACGACGTAGTACATATCCACGACCTTCATTGGAAGGCACCACACCATCAATAATTAAAAACGCACAAGAGCGAATATGATCGGCAATCACTTTGAGAGAATTGTTCTCAAGGTCTTTTGTATTAGTTGCTTTTGCTACCGCATTAATAAGATTTACAAACAGGTCAATCTCATAGTTTGCGTGCACACCTTGCATCACGGCTGCGAGTCGCTCCAAACCCATACCTGTGTCTACAGAAGGCTTAGGTAAGGCTGTCATCTTGCCATCTTTGTCACGGTTGTATTGCATGAAGACGAGATTCCAGATCTCAATATAACGATCACCGTCTTCTTCAGGTGTACCCGGAGGGCCACCCGCTACATCGGCACCATGGTCATAAAATATTTCTGTACATGGACCACAGGGACCTGTGTCACCCATCGACCAGAAGTTATCACTCTCGTATTGTTTGCCACCCTTCTTGTCACCGATACGGGTAAAGCGTGATTCATCCACACCCATTTCTTTTAACCAAATGTCCGCAGCTTCATCATCATCCTGATAAACAGTGACCCATAACTTTTCAGCCGGGATCTTCATCGTGACAGTTAAAAACTCCCAGGCAAACTTGATCGCATCCTGTTTGAAATAATCACCGAAGCTGAAATTACCCAGCATCTCAAAGAAGGTGTGGTGACGTGCGGTATACCCCACGTTCTCCAGGTCGTTGTGTTTGCCGCCTGCTCGAACACAACGTTGTGAGCTGGTAGCGCGGGAATATGGGCGCTTATCCAAGCCAAGGAAAACATCCTTGAACTGCACCATGCCGGCATTGGTGAATAATAGCGTCGGATCATTACCGGGCACGAGTGGGCTTGATGCCACGATCTCATGACCCTTATCGGCAAAATAATTCAGGAAGGCTGTTCTGATGTCCGCGCTTTTCATATCACTATCTTAAATGTGAAACAGCGCACGATTATATATTACTTTGGTGAAAGGTCAGCATCTTATCGACCATAAGTTACTGATTTATTCATCTAACTCCATAGTTTCACTCATAATTCTTCAATACATATGAGATCTGCTCATGGGTAAAGCCTCGGTATTCGAGGAATTTGGCCTGCTTCATTTGCTGTGGGTAGTCAGTAGCCGCATCATCGCCAAACTTCTTCTGTTTAACCTGAACGGCAGAGGCTTTCCAGACCTCATCACTCTCATCCAAATAGGTATCAATAAGCTCAACGGATAATTGATGCTGCTGCAATTCAAGTCGAATCCGCTTCGGGCCTTTGCCACGTTCCCGGTAACTGTTTACAAAGCTTTCGACAAAACGCTCATCGGATTGCAGGTTTTGATCTGCCAGTTGCTCTAGAGCCTGTTCAATGTCCTTAGCCTCATGACCTTTCTGGCCGAGCTTGCGCCTCAGTTCAAATTGGCTGTGCTCGCGGGCAGCCAGCAAACGCATAGCCCCCGCGAGTACATTACTTAGATTATCTGACATAAACGTTAGTCTGCCAGTTTTTATTTAGTTGGCTCAACCGGTTCGTCTATGGCCAGGTCATCACCAACCGCTTTTTTATCAATCGGCACGACATTGTCCGCACGATCAGGTAGCAGTTCAGCGCGAATGCGACCTTCAATATCCGCGGCAATCTCTGGATTTTCCTTCAGGAACTTACGGACGTTATCCTTACCCTGGCCAATACGGTCACCGTTATAACTGTACCAGGCACCTGCCTTATCGACGATATCTAACTTAACACCAACATCAATGATCTCACCTTCACGGGAAATACCTTCACCATAGAGGATATCGAACTCGGTCTGCTTGAAAGGTGGTGCGACTTTGTTTTTAACGATCTTCACGCGGGTCTCGTTACCCACCACTTCATCACCACGTTTGATGGCACCGATACGACGGATATCCAGGCGCACCGATGAATAGAATTTAAGCGCGTTACCACCTGTTGTGGTTTCAGGGTTACCAAACATCACACCGATCTTCATCCGAATCTGGTTAATAAAGATCACCATGGTATTTGAGCGTTTGATGTTACCAGTAAGCTTACGCAGGGCTTGAGACATCAGACGAGCTTGCAGCCCCATGTGCGAGTCACCCATGTCACCTTCGATTTCAGCCTTTGGAGTCAACGCTGCCACCGAGTCGATGACCACCACATCAACAGCGCTGGAACGAACCAGCATGTCAGTAATTTCGAGGGCCTGTTCACCCGTATCCGGTTGTGAGACCAGGAGCTCGTCGACATCAACACCCAGCTTTTCTGCATATTGCGGGTCCAACGCATGCTCGGCATCGATAAAGGCTGCGGTACCCCCCGCCTTCTGACATTCCGCAATCACCTGCAGGGTTAAGGTTGTCTTACCAGAGGATTCAGGACCGTAGATCTCAATCACCCGTCCCTTTGGTAAGCCGCCAATCCCCAGGGCAACGTCCAGCCCGAGCGAGCCTGTTGAAATCGACTCAATATCACGCGGGCCACCATTGTCGCCCATGCGCATCACTGAGCCTTTACCAAATTGTTTTTCAATCTGGCCAAGAGCCGCGCCTAATGCTTTTTTCTTATCGTCTGCTGCCATTTTATAAATCCTCTTAGTAATCCTTTGATTCCTCCACACCGGCTGTCTTCACTACCTGCCGCTGCACGATGGAAGTAACTCTAGGTGATATATTTATTGATGTCAATATTTTTTATCACCTACATATTTTTTATTATCTAGTAGATTCTAGCTGGTTAGTGGTCTGCTAGGCTATAATCTCGGGTATTCACAGAGGAAATTGGCTAACTGCATGAGTGGTAAGGAAAAAATGAAGCTGGACGTGAAATGGGCAAGCCGTCAGCGTCTGGAATATATCGAAATCATGGCCTATTACACCGGCGTGATTAGCCGCTCAGAGGTCGCAGAGGCCTTTGGAATCTCCGATGCGGCGGCCACCAAGGATCTGAAGCTGTATAACGACCTGGCGCCGGATAACCTTATCTACAAGCACAGCGTATTTGGTTTTGTCCCTGCTCCAGACTTTCAGGAGGTCTTTGCCGATCTCTCACCCGGGCGAATCCTGCCCATGATGGCTAGCAATCAAGCCGTAGCCGGTGGTCCCTATGGTGATGAGGCCATTTACGGAATCCAGCTAGCGGAGTTACCCCTGCCCTCGCGCTTACCCCCAAAGGCAGTGTTAGCCCAGATCACCCGCGCCATCCGTGGTCACAATAAGCTGGCTGTCAGCTACCACTCACTCTCAGATCGGGATAGCAGCCAGGAGCGGATCCTCGAACCCCATTCACTAGTCAACACAGGCCTCCGTTGGCACGTGCGTGCTTACAGTGAAGAGACCTATGACTTCCGTGACTTCGTGCTGTCACGATTTGTCAAAGCCAACTGCATGGAGGAGCTGGCAGAATCCAACCAGCAATATGATGACGACTGGGTAGAGAGTGTGACCCTGCGGTTAAGCCCGCACCCCAAACTCGATACCAAAAAACAGGCCAGTCTGTTACTGGACTTCGGAGCTGAACTTAAAGATGGGGATAACGAAATCACGATCACAGTTCGACGTGCACTGATTGCTTATGTCCTGCAAAGACTCGGTGTCGATACCAGTGAAGATCACTCCATGAATCCACAGGCCTATCAACTGGTACTACTCAATCGGGATGAGATTGAACCGTTTGCATCCTGGGTGTTTCAATAACTATGCATTTAAAGGCCATCGGTTAATCACCTGATATCTTGCGCCACGGTCGGTTGTCACCGACTCCACTATAACAAACTCATTTACCTGCCAATGAACTGGCTCAACCAGGAACTCATCTAAAGGTTTGTATGCTTTTCTTAAAAACGTCAGATGTGGTGTATAGTCTTTAAATTCCGATTGGTAATCACAATCGGCTAACTTTTCGTTTAAGTGCTCGACCAACTCCTTCAATCCATCTGGACACTTTTTGGTCCCCAACCAGACCACACTCGCACGCTTAAAAAACCCAAACTCATTTAACTCAAGATCAAATGAGTTACCTTTACACATACCAGCTTGATCAATCACGCACTGCTTGATTTCAGAAGAGACGTTACCAAGAAAGGCCAGAGTGACATGCCAGTTATGCGGCGGGACTTTTTTCGCCGGATGTTGTTTTATCAGTGGCTGAATCTGCTTTTTTAACTCATTCCGAACTTCATCACTCGGCCAGAGCGCAAAGAAAAGACGGTGCTGAGTTTTTTTCGTATCCACCGCATAATCATAAGCCATGATGCAGGACAGGAGAAGATATACCCTGCTAAGTCAGCTTCGATCTTTACATTTCGTTAGGCGCCTAAACAAAGGGCCTGCTATACAGGCCCATTTCTATGTTTACATCTCAAATCGCTAATGATTAGGTGAATTTCTCACGAAAGACACGACGGTCCTTATGACACATGGTATGCATGCGCTTAGTTTGGTTGTAAAGAGAAACATACATACTACTAAGTGATTTGTGCGGTTCTAATCTATATACCCTGCTTGTACCATCCTCAAATATCACTTTAGCTTTACAATAGTTGCCGCCGGTATTTTTGATCTTTTGGTAACCGCTGCCATTACGAACACCTGTTTCCCAGCGCACATCACCAACATACTTAACATCACGTTGATCCGGGTAATAATTATTATTCATTGCATCATTGAAAGCGCGTAAATCACCTGTTGAGCAACCTACTAATAAAAGGTTTGTAAAAACAAACAAAACACCGATTAGTCTCACTTGAGTCTCCTGAAATTTTTGAACGAATTCATCAAACTAAATATCTGCTGCAGACATGGAATATTTAGAATTAATTTTGTGATCTTGTGCAAGCGCCTGCATGCCATAACTAAATAGGACACCAGTAAACGCGCGATGCAAGCGATTCACATTCTGAGAGCTCCAGAACCAGATTGTAGATCTGCTGGTCAGTGAGTTCTGGTCTCCAGTTCTGAAATGCTCTTACAATCGCATCGACCGGTTGAACCTTCTCGGTGCGCGCTATATGCATGGCCTCGCTAACGAAACGAATATAGATTTCAAGCGAAGCAAGATCTTGCTCGGCAATCTCTACGTAGTTTATTCCGAAGAAAGACTCTTCAGCAGCACGCACCTTCCATAGTTTACCCATTACTTCCGGATCAATATCATCAACTTTACTCATAACCTTGATCACTGAGTTCATGGGGACGCTTTCATTAAAATCACGTTCTTCATTTGCCAGTTCCTGCATAATTTCTTTCGCGGTTAATCCTTTATTTGTATGTGTCATTTTTCCACCTCAGTTGTTGTTAGTATTGATACGAACCAACAATCAACTTTGGGTTAAATAAATAGAAATTTTTCTATGACTGTATTGCTTCGTGAAGGTGTAGCGGCTGTATAAAAAAAACCACCTGCCTCATGGTGATGACAAGGCAGATGGCTGAGATTTATTGTCGAATCAAAGCTTGTTAACCTTTGTACGACCGACCGGGAAGATTTGGGTTAGCTTGGGGATAATTTAGGATTTGTGTAATCTGAGATCTGAGAGGTTTAGTCTTGTAGACAATGTTTTCTTATACCGAGCAAGGCCTGCTGCACAGCCTGGCGACGAATCTGCTCACGGTCACCTTCAAACCTATGCTGCTCGCTGTGAATAAATTCGCCATTACTGCCCAGCGCACTGGCCCAGGCGAACCAGACGGTTCCCACAGGTTTACCTGGGGTGGCGCCACCGGGTCCAGCGATACCTGTAATCGCCACACTGATGTCCGCACGACTCCTGTTTAAGGCCCCCTTGGCCATTTCCAACACGGTGGGCTCACTGACCGCACCATACTCAACCAGGGTCTCCTCAGATACACCTAACATGTCGTGCTTGGCCTGGTTGTTATAGGTAATGAAACCACGGTCATACCAGGCTGAACCTCCTGGCACATCTGTCAGTACCTTACCAAGCCAACCGCCCGTACAAGACTCCGCTGAACTTAGCCAATTTCCCTGCGCGCGTAAGCGCCGACCAATTTGGTAGGCCTGTTCGTATAAATCATCATCCGCTGGCATAATAGAAATCATTGAAATTCCTGGTAAATGTTCTTAAATACTATGACGACATCAGGTACCCTGGCAATTAAATTACCCTATTCAGCCGATTATGCAGATTAATTCGACAAACAACCTTCCTATTATTGCGGGATTCAATCGACCTACCCGACATAATCAACAAAATACCCACCAGGAGAGTAATCACACATCGAGCAACGACCGTGCCCAAAGAAATCAGGAGCCGCTGGAAGGACAGATCGTTCAATCGCAATTCGGTGCTGCTGGGCCAGGAACACAGCGTGTAGGTCCAACCGTCAATGCCCAACCCCTGTTTGATCAACAACTCACGCAAAGCGGCGAGCGAGCAAGGCGAGCCTATCAGAATACTGAACTTGCAGGTGATGTGGAGTTGGCGAATCGCCTGGATGTAATTGTCTAGAGTTGAATATTACTTAGAACCAAACCTTGGTTCCAAGCTTTAGAGGGGGGGGTTAGAGAAGAAGCTCAGCCCAGGGTCTCTCGAATAACGGCGCCAATTTCATAACCTTGACCGCGGCGCTGCTTTTCCATTCTGACTACTTGCACCAGGGCATGCAGTGGTGGTGTCAGGTCATTTCCTGGTTCTACGCGAATCTCCAGCTCTGAGCTCATGGGTACACCTTTCTCGGCAATGAACATCAGGCCTCGTCCGCTTAAATTTTCTAACTGGCCTACATCTTCTTCCTCAACTTCCGTATCAGTCATTTTATAATAAATAGCACATTCGACTTTGACACGTCGGTAACTTCGTTTCTCTGAGTAGTCCGTCATTTTAATCTCCACACACCTGAATAACTAGTTATCAAACCTATAGTCAGAACGCAAGTTTTTCTTTTTTTTAAAGCTTTGCGCTACATTGTAACCACGCTTTTCGATACACTGCGAGTAATGACGCAGCTCGATCAGCCAACCAAGCACACCCCGATGATGCAGCAGTATTTGGGCATCAAGGCTGATTACCCCTCAACATTATTATTCTATCGCATGGGCGACTTTTATGAGTTGTTCTTTGACGATGCCAGGTACGCAGCCAAGCTGCTGAACATCACCCTGACCCATCGCGGCCAAACCGCAGGCGAGCCTATTCCAATGGCCGGGGTACCCTACCATGCCGTGGATTCTTATCTGGCCAGATTACTCAAACTCGGTGAATCGATTGCCATTTGTGAACAAATAGGTGACCCGGCCACATCCAAAGGTCCGGTTGAACGTAAAGTGGTACGCATCGTCACTCCAGGTACTGTGACGGATGAAGCCCTGTTAGAGAACAAAAATGAAAATGTCCTGCTGAGTATTTTCACTGAAGATGGCCGATCCGAAGAAACTCACTACGGCATTGCAATACTCGATATTGCCAGTGGTCGTTTCAGTGTAATCGAAGTCGATGCTAGTGAATCGCTGTTTGCTGAACTGGAGAGACTAAAACCAGCGGAAGTAATTTATCCTGAGACATTGGATTTTGCGCCCGACCTGAAAGCTTATGGTCGCTGGACCAGCGTAACTGAGGACTACTTTAAAAAAAGAGCCTCCAACAAAACACTCTGTAGTCAATTTAATATCGAGGATATCGCAAATCTCGGTATCGATGACCTGTCACTAGCAAAACGTGCTGCAGGTGCCTTGCTAAGTTATGTACATGAGACTCAACGTGGACTCACTCCACACATTCAGCTATTACAAACCGAGCAACAAAACCAATTTGTTGTGCTCGATGCCGCAACTCAGCGTAATCTCGAAATAGAAACAAGCGGTCAGATCGATCCCAAACATAGTCTCTGCGGCGTCATGGATCACACCGTCACCGCAATGGGCAGTCGTATGTTACGCCGTTGGTTAAAACGCCCGTTAAGAGATCGAACTATTGTGGCGGCAAGACAAAACTGCATACAAACTTTATTGACCGATTATGGTTATGAACAAATACAAACTCGGCTACGTGGCATCGGTGACATCGAACGTATCCTGGCCCGGGTTGCACTACGCAGTGCACGTCCACGAGACCTGACCCGCCTGGCCTATGCGCTTGCCCAATTGCCCGAATTAAATTCCGAGCTTACTGCTTTCAAACACGATGCCATGCAATCCTTGCAGCATGCTCTACAACCCTTTCCTGAGTTAACCGCCCGACTTGAGCAAGCTATTATCGATGAGCCTCCTGTACTCATTCGAGATGGCGGTGTGATTGCGACAGGCTTTGACAAGGAACTGGATGAGTTGCGCAGTATCCGTGAAAACGTCGGTGACATTCTTGAACAGATGGAACAACAGGAACGGGAACGTAGCCAGATAGCGACTTTAAAGATTGGTTTTAATCGTGTGCACGGTTATTACATTGAGGTATCACGCGCGCAGTCCGACAATGTGCCTGACAACTACCAACGTCGCCAGACATTAAAAGCCACCGAGCGTTACATCACGCCAGAATTAAAAGAACTGGAAGATAAGGTACTCAGTGCTAATGAACGTGCCCTGGCAAAAGAAAAGGCACTCTATGCCGAACTCATTGAAGAATTAAACCAACACCTGCAACCCTTACAAGTTTGCAGCAGCGCGCTTGCAGAATTAGATGCCCTGGCCAACCTTGCTGAGCGTGCTGAGACCTTAAATCTTCGCCCACCAACATTAGTCGATGAAAGCATTATTGATATAAGTGAAGGTCGCCACATTGTCATCGAACAAAGTATCAATGAGGCCTTCACACCAAATGATCTCAACTTGGATCAAGAGCAACGCATTTTGATCGTTACCGGTCCTAATATGGGTGGTAAATCCACTTACATGCGGCAGACCGCACTGATTGTCCTGTTGGCCTACACCGGAAGTTATGTGCCTGCGAGCTCAGCCACAATCGGTCCCATCGATCGTATTTTCACCCGCATCGGTGCATCCGATGATATCAGCCGTGGTCGTTCAACCTTCATGGTAGAAATGACAGAGACGGCCAATATTCTCCAGAACGCCACCTGCAATAGTCTCGTGTTGTTGGATGAAATTGGCCGTGGCACCAGTACCTTTGACGGCCTGTCGCTGGCCTGGGCCTGTGCCACTGAGCTGGCCACCAACCTGCATGCCTTTACCCTGTTTGCCACTCACTACTTTGAGTTAACGCTGTTGGCTGATGAACAGCCCAGTATTCGCAACGTGCATTTTGATGCCATAGAAATGGTTAATGCTAATGGGCCAGCAGGACAAGGTATTGTCTTTCAACATCAAGTCAAACCCGGCGCGGTGAATGATAGCTATGGTCTACAGGTTGCGGCCCTGGCAGGTGTACCAGCGCATGTCATCGCCAATGCTCAGCAACAACTGCAACGACTGGAAAGCAATAAAATGGGCACACACTCATCGGCCCAGGCAAAACAGCCTGACTTGTTGGACGCGCTTGAATCTCAAAAAGTACCTGAGAGTATAGATCGGGAAACTGATCGGAAAATGGTCCAGGCTGTCTTGGCAGAGCTGGCCCAACTGGACCTGGATGAAATCACCCCAAAACAGGCCCATAGTCTGCTTTATAAAATAAAATCAAAGCTGGATAAGTAAACTGATATACAAAATCACTCGAAAAAAAATGGCTAAACGATTACCATAAGCGCCGTTGTATCAGGGCCTACAAGTCGCCCAGTATTATATAGTTGAAAATTGGGAGAACCACATGACTTACGTCGTTACCGACAATTGCATTAAGTGTAAATATACCGACTGTGTTGAAGTTTGCCCGGTAGACTGTTTTCACGAAGGTCCCAATTTTCTAGTCATCGATCCTGAAGAATGCATCGACTGCACCCTGTGTGAACCTGAATGCCCCGCAAATGCAATTTTTGCCGAGGACGATGTGCCCGCTGATATGGAGCAGTACACTGCACTCAACGAAGAACTGGCGAAAGAGTGGCCAGTCATTACTGAAATGAAACCTGCCCCGGATGATGCCGAAGAGTGGGATGGTGTCAAAGATAAGCTGCAATACCTCGAAAGGTAACCCCCCCGCTCCTGGCTGACCAGGTGAGCAAATGAGCGAATCGGTGCAGGAAGCTATTTAATTACTGATATACTCATTGGCCATGTCTGCGGCCAAACAAAACATACATTTTCTAGCACATGGGCAATCTGCCCTGGCGACAATTGCCGAACAGGTACTATCGACAACCGTCGAGTCCCCAGATCTGACCCGGGTACATATCATCACCAAAGATTCACGCCTGACCCCCGCGCTTCGCGGCGCTCTATTAGATGCGGCAACGCAAAAGCAACAACAGGCATTGCTTGGGCCTTACTTCTATACAGTTGATCAGTGGTTACAAGATTTCATCCCCGATGATTTGAATATCTGTGATGATCAAATTCGTTTATTAATTCTTGTCGAAGCACTACTGGCTGCACCTGGATTGCTAAAACAGGCCAACCCATGGTCGCTGGCTGATAACCTTTTGCAATTGTTCGATGAGCTAACGCTCAACCAGATTGAGATAGCCAGTGATCTTGACACCTTCAACCAACAACTGAGCGAATGGTATGAAACGGGTCAACATCATTTTTCCGGGTTACAACAAGAAGCTGAGCTGATACATCAACTCTGGTATGCCTGGCATGAACAATTACAGGCACAAGGATATTGTGATTCAGTCAGCGCACACATTTTGGCACTCAACAATAGTCTTAACTTTGACTTTAAAAACCATCAGGTGCATTTAATTGGTTTTGAACCTGACTACACAACGCAGCAGATCTGGCTAAACCAACTATTGCAACATGAACATGTACACTTATGGATCCAGGGTACACCAGATAGCCCAGAGGGTGACTGTCGTAGTGAAGATCGTTTGTACCGTTTACAGAAACAGTTAGATGTCTCTGTTCCGTCACAAGCCAACAACGATGAATACCAAAGCGCGATTACAGCGATCTTTTCACGTCAGCCGCAGATAACAGAGCGGGCAAAACTATTTGCGAAGCAACATTCGCACAATCCACTCAAAGATCGTATCGAGATCTATGATGCACATAATGCAGAACAACAAATACATGCCGTCGATACCCAAATACGCCTCTGGTTACTCGATGGCAAACGCCAGATTGCAGTCGTTACAGAGAATCGATTGCTTGCCAGACGACTGCGCGCCTTACTTGAACGAGCAGATATCCAACTACAAGACGCCGCCGGGTGGACTCTCGCAACAACACGTGCCGCCGCCAGCATTGAATCATTACTACTATGCATAGAAGAAGATTTCGATAAAGATGCACTTCTAGATCTATTGAAATCTGGCTTATTATTTCCCGATCAAGACCAGCAATTAGTAAAGCAACTGGTCTACCGGCTCGAGCACGATATCATCCAAAACGAGCAGGTCACCAATAACCTGTCACGGTACCAACATGCCATAAACAGTCGAAAAGAACGGCTACAGGATATCTGGCAATTTTCACCCGAGCAGCTTTTAAAATTACTCGATGATATTCAGCAAGCCACTCAACCTTTGCGCGACCTGAACAGAAAAAAAATAGATATTAGTGAGTTGGTCACGGCCTTACTCACTACCTTGGAACAATTGGGTATGTCAGCCAACCTGCAAGACGATGATGCCGGGCAGATAATTTTACAACTACTCGATGAAATGGTCCTGGCTGCAAACACCCAACCTTTAGCCGCTAACTGGTCTCACTTTCGCGCCTGGCTGGGTCGAAACTTTGAAAGTCGATACTTTCAGCCACAAAGTACCGATAACACAGTTCGCCTTTTTAACCTTTCACAAACTGGCTTCCAGCAATTCGATGGGCTCATTATCGCAGGGCTTGAACAAGATGCCATGCCAGGTACTGCACCGGTTAGTCAGTTTTTTAATAATCAGGTTCGCAGTCAACTCGGCTTACCTGGCCATGATCAGTTTCGCGAGCAACGGCTGCGACAGTTTTCTGATCTGTTATATAGCTCCGAGTCCATATTATTAACCTACCGCAGCGAACAAGATGGTGAGCCCGTCATTGTCAGCCCGTGGTTAGCCGCAATAGAACAGTTTCACCAAATCGCCTATGGGAATAAACCTGAAGAAACACTTCGCGCAACAGAACTTGAACAACGCATAGTGCAACAATCAACGCAGGTCATCCGCTGTGACACAACATCGTTACCTGAAAAACAAACTCAAGCCAGACCTGTCTTAACAGACAAACTTGTACCCCATACTTTTTCTGCGAGTAGTTATCAACAACTGATGAATTGTCCGTACCAGTTTTTTGCCGCACAGTGTTTAAAACTACGACCACCGGAAGAAATACAATTAGCCTTATCTCAAAGAGAATATGGTGAGCGTGTCCATCTGTGCCTACAGGCCTTCCACTCTGAGGTCAGCTACTTACCTGGTCCATTTCAGGAATCAATTACTTTTAAACAGCGTCAGGCAGCCATTGACATGATGCAAGAGATTGCCGCTGCCGTGTTTGAATATGATATGAAGGAGAATTACATTCACAAAGGCTGGTATCACCAATGGCTGAATGTCATTCCTACCTATATTGATTGGCACATATCTAACAAGCAGAACGCACAAATAGTACACACCGAAGAAAAGCTGGAACGTACTCTGCCAACAGGTATCACCCTTAAGGGACGCCTCGATCGTATTGATTGTGAGGATACGCATTATGAAGTCATTGATTACAAAACGGGACAGCTTCCCAGCAAAAAAGATGTGCTAGCCGGCGAACAAGTTCAACTCCCTTTTTATGCATTGCTAACCGAGCCAGACAAGATGCCTATCGATTCAGCGGGCTACCTCGCGCTCGGCAAAGACAAGAATTTCCAGGCCATGTTTCCGCTTAACAACGAAGAACTATCGGAACTTGCAGATAATGTATTAAAGCGGTTAGAGGAGATGGTCAGTTCACTGCAACAAGGGCATGAATTACCCGCCTGGGAAAACAGTAAAGTCTGTAATCACTGTGACATGATCAGCTTGTGCCGCTGCGGCACCTGGCAGGACTAAGTGCTAACGCAGGGTCGGATGTCCCAAAAATATGTCACAAAAAAAAAGCGACTAATCAGCCGCTTCCTTAATCACCTTTCAGGCCCTCCCGCCCGCTTTTATTCCCTGCAGATATTTTGGCTCTTAAACGTCCATTTCAGCATCCTGCCGCTGCTTGTGTTCCTTAGGTCTTCCTTATCAGGCAATCCCGCCTGGATTCACGTTTCCCTGTGACAATTTCTTTGAATTCATGGTAACGAACTCACTAATTAATTCGATCTCAACACACGCTCCGTTGTGCGTCGGTATCGACCAACCTTTGAGCGCGGTTATCATAACAAGAGTCTGCTCGAAAAGGTCAGGCATTTGGTTACAGAATGTTTCTGATGGAACAAGAACTGTTAAGCTATAGCCATGTCGACTAATCCATCAAAAAATAGTGCGAACCAGTACCATTCCGTTCACGCCTCGGCAGGTAGTGGCAAGACTTATCACCTGGTTAGCCATATGGTACGCCTGTTAATACAGGGTGCCGAGCCTGCTTCCATTCTGGCGATAACTTTCACCAGAAAAGCTGCATCAGAAATGCAGGAACGCCTTTTAGAACGAGTCTACGAATTAGCAATAGCGCCCGATGATGAACTCGATAACCTGCTTGAGAGCACATTTAACCTCAGCGCGAATGATCAACATCGCAGCTGCGCAAAAAATCTATATGAATCCTTGCTGCACGCTAACCTGGGTGTTCGTACCACAACCTTCCACGCTTTTTGCCAGGATTTACTACGCCGCTTTCCGATGGAAGCGGATATCCCACCCGGCTTTGAACTAGTTGAGCGGACGGCCTATTTAATCGATGAGGCCTGGAATAATCTCGAAAATGAGTTAACCCGAAACCCTTCATTGCGCAGCGCTGAACACTTTGATGTGTTACTCACCCGACTCGGCACCACCGAGACCCGAGCTGTTCTCAATAAATTTAACGCCGCGCGCAGTGAATGGTGGGCATTAACAAGCCAGCCCGGTTTCAACATTGAGCAACACTGCAA
>Ga0316205_10001486_pt1 | contig 29178 bp, 36 predicted proteins | sample 3monthpyrite_MG_FD_204941 | JGI IMG/M metagenome (GOLD analysis project Ga0316205, IMG submission 204941) | Microbial mat bacterial communities from mineral coupon in-situ incubated in ocean water Damariscotta River, Maine, United States -... | ecosystem: Environmental > Aquatic > Marine >...
CCAGTGAATAAGAAGTAAATCCAACAATCAAGACGGCCAACGCTGAACAGATGGCAGTCATGATTATAATAATTTCAATACCCATTTGTTTAGCCAAAGAGAAGTCATTCCTGACAAATTCCTCATGAGTCAGTGCATTTACCTTTTCCACTTCATCGCGTATGCTTTTGGCCAAACTGCCGGGGTCGATTCCCTCCTCTGCATCAACAAGTAAATAACTGTAAGTACCTGTAGATGATAATACATCTTCAAGGTCTGAAAATGGAACAAACAAAACAGAATTGGCAGATGAATATGTACCGCTTGACAGACCAACGACCGTAAATGATTTATCAGCGATATGCAGCTGGTCGCCAATATTGACATTGGTTATTGTTGATAAAACATCCGGGATGACTGTTTCCAAAGGGTTTTCGATATGTCGCCCAGCCGTTAATGCCCAGGGGCCTGCACGTTTATCATTCGGTAACAGGCCTACAATGAAGGCAAACATTTTTGTTTGATTTGCCGTCACAACACTATTCATATATAAAATAGGTGTCACGCGTTTGACTCCAGGCATTTTAGCTATTTTATCTGCCTTCCAGTCCCAGACAAAGGACATTGCCATATGCATATTGCCAACACCGTTTTGCATAACCCATACGTCCGGTTTCATATGATTAGGATATGATACGATTTGTACTGTCTCCCCACGCCATACTGCATCAAAGAAGATGACCAGAATAAAGGTACAGGCAATACCCAATGCACTGCCTATCAAGGTGCCTCGCTGACTGAATAATGATTTCCAGGTCCATTTGAACATCTATTATGCTCCTTGAAATGCCAGCATGGGATCAGTTCGCTGAATGGTGCGTACGGGTATCAATGCACCAATGAAAGCAAAACCAAAACAGGCAATCAGTGTCTGTGATAGCATCTTGGGGTCGAATAGTTGAATTAAATATACCGGCGATAGTGTTTCGATAAATTCCGAAATTCCCAGTGCTAGCAAGATGCCGATCGGAATGGAGACAGCAAGCAATAATAATGACTGAACCAGCACAGCGAGAAAAAGCCTGCTAAATGAAAAACCCAGTGCTTTTAATACTGCAAAACTTTTGATACGACCATGAATGTCAGCGTACATGATTAGTCCAACTACCAACATACCGATTATATAACCTATGGACACTAACAGGCCCATAATCGGTTCAAAAAACACCTTGCCCATATTGACATCATTTTGTGCAAGCTGATCAGGAGTCATCACATCTACTGATGGAACGCGTTGTTCTATTTGCCTGGCAATGCTTTCCCGGTCAGCAGTTGGTTCAAGTTCCACCAGCATATAGCTTAGCAAAGGAAACGTACTCAAGTCAGGTGCGATTTCTGATTCAATAAACAGATCAATCATGCCATCGTAGTTGATGAAGGCAAATGGCATCATAAATGCCGCTTCCTGTGTAATACCAACGATCTTGAATTCGAAATCGGTCACTTGAAAGCTATCGCCCGGTTTAAGGTTATATTTTTTTGCCAGTGACGAATCGATAACAATGTCTCTGCCCTTTTTTATCTTATGCCCCTGAATAATTGAAGACGGGCCTCCTCTGGTATCGTAGACCACTACATAGACAGGGGTGCGTATATTGTTGACATTATAGATAATAGGAATTGCAGTCACCGGGTGTGCGTTGATGACGCCATCAACCGCCTCAACTTTTGCACGTGCTACTTGTGGGATAGATGATCGCACAGCAATAAAATTATTAACGCCACCCTGTGTAACAATCAGATCTGCCTTACGATTTATTACAATTTGTTCCAATTGATGGTACAGGCCCTGCTCAAAACCTACCAATATGAGAATGACGGCAATCACAGAACCCAGTGCGACAGACGTTAATATCGTTCGAAAAGGATCCAGTAAGATTTGTCGCCAGGCCAATAGAAACATAATGATTGTTTTTTACTCCTCGGACTCCCTCTTTTTGAGTATCATGCCTGCAGCTCTGGCATTCTCTGATTTGCTTTCTGCAATATCACGTAAGGTTCTCATTGATAGATTAGGATTCAATACCAGTTGTTTTCTCACGCCATCATCCGGATCGTTGACCAACTTTTCTAAAATATCAGGTGGCGTATAACCACAATGGGCCAAAGCTAAACGAACATCTGATGACGAATCAGTTATAAGTGGTATCAGTGCCTCTCTAGGAGCCCGAAGATTATGAGCAACCGCTGCTCTAACCTTGTATTCAGGGTCACTGGCTAATTTTATCAGTAAATTACCCGGCGTTGTCTGACGACTTGCCACTGCCTTGCGGATTTCCCAGTTGTAGTCCGTAGAATATTGTTTTAATGCTTCTGATGTTGTAGACGGACGATTTATTGCCCGAATCTTTTCATTCGTGTCTTCTGCTGCCTGCACAGTAATCAAAAGACTGATATTTATAAAAAACATGAATAAGACCAACTTATGCATTTAACTCTCCAATAATTTACTTGAATTTATATATTAGTCTGTATCTGTATAAACAAATGAATAATTCTGGTTAATATCGATACGAATACGAGCATCATGCCCTTCTGCATAGGCTAACCAGCCATGTTTATGCTGACATTCAGGTATGCTTGGATGTTCTTCGCCTTTTATCTCATCGTACCAGGCAATCAACATTGGGGCTGTGAGATCATCAGATGCGATATATCTGCAATGTTTCTTGCAAGTTTAAAATAAACAGCTGTGTTATCTACAGTGACATTTATGGTTTCAATATTCATTGAATCCTATCAAATATATTATTTATCATGATGACATCCATGAGCATCATGTTGATGTTCCAGGTTATCGAGTTCTGTATCTTCTATGTAGTGAATAAATGCACGTTTGATTCTATCAGTCCATGTGGGACTAAGTCCCTTTCCTGATAGTTCAATGGCGGCTTCAATTTGTTGCATTGTCGCTTCCAACAAATCATAGATGATAGTAATGATATTATTATCAACCTCAACACTTTTTATCCCCATCATTTTTTCTAATACACCCTTAATTTCGGGCGATATATCCGCAGGTACTGGCATGTCTAGTTTTAATACTCTTTTCCTGATTACCGTTTTACCTTGCTGCTTAGGTGCCTGTTTGCCGGGTTGACCAATATATAAATGCGGGTTGGACTTAAATCGGCCCTTACACTGCTCTGAGCAAAATGAATACGACAGCCCCAGGTATTCATAGTCAAGGTTTCCTGACTCTACGTCCATGTGACATACCGGATCACGTACTAGTTGTTGACCATTATTTAGCATGAATCTCACTAGCCTTGGCACTGCGTGCGGAAAAAACGTTATAAAGTGGTGTCCATATTAATGCGACATACCATCCATAAGAATAACTTTCTACCATTCCAAGTAAAAAGCTTTTCCAGCTTATCCGTTCAAAACCAGGTAATAGTTTTTGCCAACTTTCATACATGGCATGATTTGGGAAAATAAAATCAAATCCGACACATAAAATAAAACTAATAAGAAACAGTAAGCTTGTGGCATGTCCAATGGCAGTCAGTGATAGACGCGAGCTCATGAAGAACCTCCTTGATCACTCTGTTGTTTGAGGTATTTTTCTGGTTCGACCTCGAATTTATCCAGACAATTTCTAGAACAAAAGCGATATAGATTGCCTTCATGCATTTTTCCATAGCCTTTTTCAATATCGACTTCCATACCACATACTGGATCAATATGTTTTGTGCTATCTTTTGACTCATTGTTTCCATGATGGCCATGAATCATATGCGCACCACAGCCAAAACGCATCATGAAATAAAACAATCCTGCAAAAATCAGTAAGGAAAGTAATCCGTCCATCTTTCAATACCCCTGTAATTATGCGTATGTCATTCTAATGTTTAACCTGCTACTTCACAGAACCAGAAACTGCATTCCTTTTGGATCTTAACGGCAAATGGGCATAAGCCGCCTGGTAATTGAATTGAACATCGATGGGTTTCAATAATTTCTTATGTTCAATATGAAGTTGTATCAAATATGGGCCCAATGCCTTCAGTGAGAAGTAGTTGCCATATACCATAGCTTTACCATACTCCATGGGTTCCAGTTCCTTAAAACCTGTCTTTTCTGGAAGGGTAAATACTTGTGCTTTTATTTGAGCATCATTGAGGCGTTCACCTGTTTTCTCATTGAAAATGGCGACTGTCAGATGAAAACGGACAGGACCAATGGGTATACCACCATGCATTTTGCTTGTGCTATGACCTTCAAGCATTTCTGCAGGCACAACGCCTATGTATATTGCCATACCATTAATCAGCTTAAATTGATTGGTCCCACTCGGCATATCTGATTTGCTATATGCGGTGTTTTGATAAGATAGCACTGTTATTACAATGAAAATGATTACAGCATATTTATTCTTCCTGTATTGATCGTATATCATGCGATTCCTCCATTGCACGGGTATTCATCTAACATTACTGATCCGGGTCGGCTTTGTAGTCCATTGAACCTACGGGGGTAGTCAGGAAACTCCACCACTGACCAAAAGATGGAAAAAACATAGGCTTTTGATCAGCGTATGATTTGTAGTTATCATTGAAATGCTCATGCATGCCCCGCTCCTCTTTACGGGATAGGTGGACATAAGCGAAGACCAATATCGGTGCCATCAGGACGGTTAAAAACGTTGGCCATTGGATTAGAAATCCGATGATAAGTAGAAACAGACCGGTATATTGAGGATGGCGGACATAGGCATAGACCCCATCTGTTACAATCTGACCATGGGCACCATGTACCGCCTTCCATCCCTTTGACATCAGGGTATAACCTGCCAGCATAAAGAGTAGACTGATTCCCATGACCAGTATCCAGGCCATGGTTGATCCACCAAATACGACAACCCATAAATGCCCATACTTATGTGTGTAAGGTTGTAAAACCGGGTAGGCATCGCCCAACCAGCCTGTTAACAGATAGATAGTCAGCGGGAACCCATACATTTCGGTGAATAAAGCAATCAGAAAGGCTGTGACGATACCCATATTGCGCCATTCTATTTTCTTGGTGGGTTTAATGAAGCTGAGTATAAAAAACAGAAACAGACCTACATTAAATGCAGCAATGACCCACATACCGTATGCATATTCCTCACTCATCTTCGTTTCCTTATAATTTTAATTGTCTTAATCTCCCAAATAGTTATTTTATTATGGCCATTTGATGCGCTTCACCAGCTGGTAATTTGATTGTGTTAGTCACTTTCATGGACTTCTGATCTACAACCCAGATAATCGGCTTTTTACGGCTTGAGACATAAACCTTCCCAGTGCCTGGAATTGTGTTCAAGTGATAAGGAGCCGGTGATAGCTTTAGTTCACGCTTAGTGCCATTTGTTGTGTCAACTGCGACCAATTTTTCACCTTTCTTGCTACTGGCAAAAATAGTTTTACCGTCATCACCTATATCCAAACCATGTACGCTTTTACCTATCGTATAGGCTTCGGTGACCTTACCTGTTTTAATATCAACGACAGACACTTTTCCAGCACGTGGGTTGGTGACAAATATCTTTGATTCATCAGAAGAGAACGTCATATGCTCGGGTGCCGGACCAGATTCAAGAGCCCGTATCACCTTCCAGTTGGAGATATCAATTTCACTGATCGTGTTATTACCGGTGTTGGATACAAATGCACGTTTACCATCTTTGGTGATGAGCGTGTAATTCGGTACAGGGCCTGTTGCAATGGTCTTTACTACCGTATTTGACTCAAGGTCAACTACACTGACGCTGCCCCGCATGCCATGCGTAGAAATGACATAACGTCCTTTTGGTGTGATAGCTTGATGATGCGTCCAGCCGCTCACGGCAATTGTTGACATAACATGGCCATGTACAGGATGAATGAAAAATAGTTTACTGTTAGGGGTATCCTTGGCTTGCCCTTTTTTAAGTGGTTCCTCTTTCAGGCTTCCTGCTATGAGATATTCTCCATCAGGAGTTACGACCAGGCCGTGAGGGTTATCAACGCCGCTATAGCTTGCTGTTATTTTATCGGTCGCTGCATCTACCGCAATAACCTGATTACCAGAACCTAGCGGAATATAGACCGTTGGATCTGCCATAATTGGGCTTGATAAACCTGTAATTAATATATAAATGCCTACATAAAGTGATTTATTTTTCATTGTAATTTCTCCGGAAATTTAATTATTTTTTGTCATTTAAAAAATGTATTGCGCATGTAAGTTATGACGGCTTTAATGTCATCATTAGTTAAATCAGGGTTCCCGCCTTTTGGAGGCATGGTTACAGTGGCGCCAGGCTTTTGAATGCCTTTTTTCAAACGCGACAGTAGTTGTGACTCTGACAATGTTAACCAGCCACGGTTTTCAGTGAGATCTGCAACGCCTGGCATCGCGCCACTACCATCGTCCGCATGACAGACCATGCAATTTTGCGTGTATATCATTTCACCGTTGGTGTCCGCGTATGCTGGTGCTATATAAATCAAATAAACACCAACGAACATACAGTAAAATTGTAATTTAGTACGCATTCTTCACACCATGACTTTTCAATTTGTCTAAATGGCAATACATTACTTTCCTTCCAATTCATTACGGCGTCGCTCATATTCCTGCTCATCAATTTCGCCACGTGCATAACGCTTCTTAAGGATTTCTAGTGGACTTTCTTCAATATTTATATTGTTTGCTGGCCCGTTACTCATACTTGTCTTAATAGCAACAATAACTACTGCGATCAGTAGTGACCATATGATCCACATATATCCACCTCCAAAAAACATACTTCCTCCATCATTCATAACTTACTCCTCGATATAATCTTTAATGTGTATAAATTCTTCGACAGGTAAAATCGCGATAATGCCATCACTGTTCATGCCTTGATGAACGGTGTGTGCAATCGTCTTTGCTACAAGTTTTGCCTTGTCCGCCTCTATGAATACTTCCAATCGACTGCAATTGGTCATGTAATCATTAGTATAGAAATTTCTATAATCACCCATACCATGTGCTTTCGATACCGTCATACCTGGTACATCTATAGCTAGTAATTCCTCTTCAACCTGATCCAGAGTGATCTGTGGAATAATGGCGGTCACTTTTCTATAGTTCATCTTTAATACCTCCTCGAATAAAGAATCAATTCAACCTTTCATTTAGAGATGTCCATGACGCTGGGCACGTTCTGCTTGTCTTGATTCAATCAGTTGTTCAAGCATGATTTGCAACATATCAAGGCGATCTTCGATCGACTCCATACGTTCACTCATATGCGACATGTTTGATGGATCTGCTTTTATTATGCCGGGTTTTTTTCTGATATAGCCTTTCATAGCATGGTCTTTCGTTTCGCCATGCAGGTGTTTCATCATATTACCACCCATGCCACGCATTTCTTTAATCCCTTTATTCATATTGTCTATATGACCTGCTATCAATTCATCACGTTTATCAAAATCATTGGTGGCATTTAAATCGCTCATTTGCTTGATCATTACTTTTATTCGATCCTGCATTTTCTTCATGCTGTCTTCCTGGCTCCTCGTATTCATGGGCATATCATTGCTACCTTTCGACATACCCATATGCCCTGAAATATCCGCTATAGTGGAAAGAGGGATAAGTAGTGTTGCTAGTACTAATATATTTTTCATAGGTCTTCTCCTTTTAGCATTATCTAAATATGTGTTTTGACTTAAGTCTTACAATTAAACCAACACCACTACGCCCACTATAATCTTGTACCCTTTAACCGAAGCGCATTAGTGATGACAGACACCGAGCTAAAGCTCATTGCCGCGGCTGCTATAATAGGTGAGAGTAAAATTCCGAAAATTGGATAAAGTACACCGGCAGCGATGGGTACACCGGCTGAGTTATAGATAAAAGCAAAGAAAAGGTTCTGGCGAATATTACGCATAGTTGCTCTCGATAAACGTCTTGCGCGCACAATTCCACGCAAGTCACCTTTTACCAGTGTGACACCTGCACTTTCCATAGCCACATCCGTGCCTGTTCCCATAGCAATGCCAACATGAGCTTGAGCTAATGCCGGTGCATCATTAATACCGTCTCCTGCCATGGCCACTACATGACCTTCATCCTGAAATTGTTTTACCAGGATTGCTTTTTGATCAGGAAGCACATCGGCTTCGACCTGGTCGATATTGAGCTTACTGGCAACGGCCTTTGCAGTTGTCTCATTGTCACCAGTTAGCATTACAACTCTGATACCCTCTTTATGCAGGTCACTAATTGCCTCCGGAGTTGTATCTTTAATGGGATCAGCCACCCCAATCAAGCCGGCAGCCTGGTTATCAATACTGACCAGCATAACGGTCTGACCTTCAGCTCGTAATCTATCTGCATCGCTAAGCATGGCTTCAGTTGCAACACCGATATTTTCCATTAGTTTTAGGTTGCCGAGTGCAACTTGCCTACCTTCGACAGTGCCCATAACACCCTTACCGGTAATCGATTGAAAGTCGCTCGTTTCAGAAAGCTTTATATCCTTTTCCAGAGCGCCATCAACGATGGCTTCAGCCAAAGGATGTTCACTGGCTCTTTCCAGGCTTGCGACAAGACGTAACACATCAGACTCACTAAAGTTATCCAATACATCGACACTGACCAGTCTTGGCTTGCCTTCTGTTAGTGTTCCTGTTTTATCAACAACCAACAGATTGACTTTTTCCATAATTTCCAATGCTTCTGCATTTTTTATTAATACACCTGCCATGGCACCTCGACCTGTGCCAACCATAATTGATATGGGTGTTGCCAGACCTAGAGCACATGGACAGGCGATAATGAGAACAGCAACAGCATTGACAATTGCAAAGGTCAGGCTTGGCTCGGGTCCCCAAACCCACCAGACAATAAAGGCGATAATGGCAATCAGTACAACTACGGGGACAAAATAACCAGCTACCATGTCAGCCATTTTTTGAATGGGTGCGCGCGAACGTTGTGCTTCTGCGACCATATTAATAATTTGTGACAGCAATGTGTCTGCGCCTACCTTTTTAGCCTGCATAATCAGGCTACCCGTTGAGTTGATCGTAGCGCCTATAAGTTGGTCACCTTTCGATTTTTCAACTGGGATGGGTTCACCGGTCACCATGGACTCATCGATATTACTCTTACCCTCAATGACGAGCCCATCTACGGGTATTTTTTCACCGGGCCTAATTCTTAATTTATCTTCTGGTTGCACCTGTTCAAGCGGGATGTCTTCCTCAGTACCGTCATCTCGTATGATGCGTGCAGTATTGGGAGCTAGCCCCAATAACATTTGAATCGCAGCATTGGTACGTGACCGGGCACGTAGTTCCAGTACCTGGCCTAGTAATACCAGAGTCGTAATAACAGCAGCTGCTTCAAAATAGACATCAACCTGCCCTCCTTCCATTTGCATGATGACCGGGAATAAACCGGGGGCTAACAATGCAACCATGCTGTATATCCACGCAACCGACACACCAAGACCAATAAGCGTAAACATATTCAGATTCCAGGTCTGAACGGATTGCCAGCCACGTACAAAGAAAGGCCAGCCACCCCACAGTACCACGGGTGTCGCCAGGGCAAACTCAGTCCATTGAACCATGCCCATACTTAACCAAATGGGTAACCAGGAAGGTACAAGGTCAGCAATCATGGCCAGTATGAAAACAGGGAGTGACAAGACAGCACCTACCCAAAAACGTCGTGTCATATCGATGAGTTCATGATTATCTTCATCCAGGGCAACTGTTCGCGGCTCTAATGCCATGCCACATTTTGGACAATTACCGGGATGATCCTGAACAATTTCGGGATGCATTGGGCAAACATATTCAGTTGTACTGCTGACTGCAGGTAGACCTATTGGTTCTAGCGCCATACCACATTTCGGGCAAGACCCTGGTCCTTGTTGCTGTATTTCAGGATGCATGGGGCAGGTAAACAGTCCTGATTTATCATTGTCGTTAGTATCATCATTACGTTTCGTCTGTTTTACATATTGATCCAGACTTTCTTCGAAGCGATGTAAACAGGTTTCACTGCAAAAATAATAATCCTGCCCATGATATTGGCTATGATAATCAGATTCATTGGTTACTGTCATGCCACATACCGGGTCAGACATTTCCTGATTCAGGTATTGAGCAGGGCTTTCTATGAACTTATGCTGACAATGTTCACTGCAAAACAGGTATTCGTTTTCCTTATAGGAATACCGATATTCACTATTGTCAGATACCTGCATGCCACATACCGGGTCATTTATCATGTCAATTCCTTAATCGACTTAGATATAAGTTATTGTCATTACAGCACGTTAATCTTCTTGAAAAATTCACGTAGCTCTGCCTCATTTGCTTGTCTTCTAAAAATAACCTCGCCATCAACAATAAGGTTAGGCGAATGTCGAATAGCCAGTGACTGACATAATTCCGGTTCCTCTTCCGCATATGTCAGTCGATGTTCAATGCCAATATCATCCAGCTCTCTTGAAAAATTCTGGCAATGGCTACAGCCCTTGGTTGCAATAATCATGATATCCACTTGTATTCTCCTTTTATGTATCTAATGTTTTTAAATTAAATGGTTTTAAATTAGTCTTTGTCTGATAAATCTTTTGAAAAACTTTCAATAAGATGACAAACAGAATCACCATCCGGAATTCCGTCAGGCATTTCTTTCCATTGTGAAAGTGCTTTTTCCATTCTTTGTTGTAAATTCATCAACTCTTCCAGTTTTTGACGGTTTTCCTTGATTCGGCGTTGCAGAATCTCACGTACTCGCGGACATGGTGACTGCTTATGATCTGCATCATGCATGATTTCGCGTATCTCGCTTAACGTATAACCGAGGTGTTTGGCCTGCTGCACAAATCGTAACCAGTTGACCTCATGATCATGATATAAACGATAATCATTATTCGGGTCTCTTATCGGTCTTAATAGACCCACTCGCGTGTAATACCTAACAGCGTGTTGCGTGGTATCACTTCGCCTGGCCAATTCAGTCACCGTAAGCATCCTTTTTAAATCTAATGCTTCGCTTTGCTTATTCACTTTCATGGTCCTCCCCAATTTTTACAATAGAATCAGAGATAAAGTAGTGTGGCGGAATCTTCAGGTTGGTTGGTGCCGGAACATTTCGAAACACGCGACCGGCAAGATCAAACCTGGAACCATGGCATGGACAAAAATAACCACCGACCCAGTCTTTACCTAAATCGATTGACCCTTCTTCTGGTCTGAACGTCGGAACACATCCAAGATGCGTACACAATGCGAGCGTTATCAGATACTCAGGACGAATGGATCGATAATCATTCTTTGCATAATCTGGTTGTTGTGATTCAACTTCAGAATCAGGATCAACCAGTTTATTCAGATGAGAATCCTGCTTCAGATCCTTTAGAGTTCGAGGCGTCCTGTGTAGCATCCAGACAGGTTTACTTCGCCACCCAATCGTCATTTGCTGACCTGGTTCTAATTTGCTTATATCAACCTCTACCGGCGCACCTGCGTTGCGAGCGCGTGCACTGGGTAACATATATGTGACGAATGGGCTGGCCGCTAAGATTGCACCAGAACCAGCCACAATTGATGTGGTAGCCACCAGGAAGCGACGTCGTTTTTTATTGGTTTGATGTTTCATAGTTATTACCCTCTGATAAACTGTACAACCTATGCCTTAGGCACAGGTCAAGGTTTGCAAGAGGTAAAAACCGGTCAAATTTATTTATTAAATAAACCGACACATTAATTGTGTTTATGGTTAGCATGATCACGTGCCTTATCTGGAATACTTTTGCTTTCGACAGATTGTTCAGTTACACCCCATTTGGACAGACCTAAATGAAAATAAGTATGTACGTAGGCCAGTACTTCCCAACGTTCCTTTTCATTTAAAATATTTTTGAATGCAGGCATGGCAGATTTCATGGATTTAAAAGGCTCAGTCATACCTCCCTCACTAACACGCCAGAATAGATAGGCATCGCCATCACCGGGCTTGCGGTGAAAATGGTTGGTCAGATCAGCAGGAGGATGGGCTAATGTTTTACCGACTGGTCCATTGCCTTTGCCTTCATTACCATGACAGCTAACACAGTTCTGTTTGTACAGAGTTTGACCACGTTGGATAGCAGCTAGGTCAGTCCATTGATGATTTAATTTTTTCTGATAATCAGAAGGCGGCTGTGTCCATGAGGAATGGCGATGGGAGCCATGTCCTGTTGCACTCTCTAAATGAGAATCTGGAGATGCATGTAGCTGTTGGCTAATAACAAGTAAAGCACTTGATGTTACAAGAGTTCTATATATAAGGTGTTTGAGTTGCATAACTGCCTCTTTTTAAAAAAAAGAATAAATTGCCATGTAAACAAAAACATCACGCACAGGCATGATGTTCGTTTAATGCAAGAGACAGTTAAACGCGAATTCGAAGTGTAGTGAGGTAGAGTTGATTATTGCCTGGCGGCGGATGGGTAAAGTGGTAAATGTATGAAATTAATGTGTTATCAGATATTGTCAATAAACCAGTTGAGGGAATGACTGAAATGTCATCTGGCTGGAGTTCGTATTTTGCCATGTACGAATCTGTAACAGGTACAGACAGGTCATCAAGATTCTCTAATGCTACTCTACAATCATGTGCAGGGCTATGATGACTTGTATCAACTGCTGCATGATGACCACTATGGTCGTCATTATGATGTCCGCTCTCTTGTGTACCATGATGACTCTGCGAAGATTGGAGAATGGATTCACAGCAAGGTTGCAGTGTCACAATAGCCCAGGAGGCTAACCAGACGGCTAGTACTGTTGGGGCAAATTGTCTCATGGTTGATGTCATAACATTTATTAGCACTTCCAGCTGCTTGGTAGCTAATTAATAGCTTAAATCTGTATTGATAGCAAGCAATTTCCAATGTGCTCCCTGTCTGAATGCAATGCTGGTATGTATTTTCACAAATAGCGTAGATAAAATAAATATAATTTCTCAAATGCATTTTTGACGCTAATTAATTTTTTAGAACGCCGGGGAAAAATATTCCAGAATGGCGGTTTATTGTCACTCGACATGTGTAACCACATTGCGTCATTTTCCAGATTCATGATGCAGGACAATTCATAACGATAAGTACTGTCAGACTGTTTGTTATTAAATGCTCTTTTCATGTTTTTGGCAACGGCTTGCGATCGTAGCTGTGCCATATGTGCCTGATGAGGTACCCAGGGCGGAGGATCTTCGTGGTTGGCACAATCTCCTGCTGCATAGACCTGGCTCAGTCCTTTCACTTGTCCATATTTATCGACGTCAATCTGACCACCCCTGGAGACCGGTAAACATGAATTCTTCACGAGATCTGGACCCGTTATACCCGGTGAAAAAAGTATCAGGTCGGCTTTACGCAGACTACCATCTTTATTAAGCATGCCTCCATCAACAAATTCGACCGGTTCGTAACCATAGTCTAGAATGATGCCGCGTTCCTGAAGACGATCTGTAATACCACCTGTTTCGCCCGGTTCAATGTTGGATGAGAAAAAGTGGATCTCGAAGCTATCTCGAACGCCTCTTGCTTTTAATGCAAAGTCGATCAGACAGGCACATTCGTACATTTGACCAGCGCGACCCGCAACAAAACCATCATCCTTGTTTATCTTGAAACCCAGGTAAATGATTCCACTATCCAATGTCGTAAGTTTGTCAACAAACAGATCCATGCTGTCAGGACCATCGCAAGGCGATAAAGTATATTCATTGGTTCCAGGTATATCGTTCTTTAAAAAGCCAGGGCCGATCCCCAAAAACAGCATATCGTTATCGTATGTAGTGTTGTGGGTAATGATCTTTCTTCCACCGTCCTGTATATCGATTACGGTGTCGTTGACAAACAGGATATTCCTTCTTTTAAGGAAAGGTTGTATATCAATGGTGATATCCTTTTTATTCTTCTTGCCGATAATAAATTCTGGAATCGCAGGAAAATAGATAAATTGTCCATTTCCAATCAGTGTGATTTCATATCGGGAAAAGGTTTTTCGCAGAAATCCTGTGAATGGTAGAAACACAGGGAACAAAAGAAAATACTGTATTAAAAACAGAGAGGCAAAACCATTGCCAACAATGACAATCTTTTTCTTCATACATCAATTCCGTATTATCGATACGCTCGTTTGAGTTATAAAAAATATGCGTGACATATGTTCAATAGAATACATCATAAATAGTGTAGTAGTCATCAGTTGTAAAATAGATAGAAAAAACTGCCAGAAGTTTAGTACGCTCCTGGCAGTTTTGTCGTTAATAGTTTTACCTAAAAAGAGGCATATAGCTGTAAGGTGATTCGGTCATCATCTGCCGTCGCCCCCTCTCCCTGCCTATCCCAGAGCTCCAGCATACCCCGTACATTTTCATTGAAATAATAATTGAGACTAAAGGTCGTTTCCAGAATATTCTCAGTACCATTATTTTTTTCGTAATTATCAATTCGTACTAACGGTGCCCATTGTGCACGCCCGTTTACACGATGTACATATAGTGCCTGGACATAATAAGCATCATTTTCCAGCTCAGCTGTCGCAGTGGTATCGTCATCCTTGGCTTGCAAATAGACACTGGTGATTGTCCAGTCATTAAACTGTGCCTCCAGATCGATAGCATATCGAGAAAAATCCCTGTCAACTGCACAATTTGTAGCACCTTGATTACAAGTACCATTGATAAACAAACCACCAATCATGAGGTTAGGCATTACATCATAGGCGATACGTGCTGTGTAGGTAGCTGCATCAACACCCTCGGAATCGTCTGCCAGTCCACTGTATGCAACCCCGTAAAATAATTTATTCATTGGGCGTCCATAGAGGGTCAGGTTTTGTCGTGAATTCTGTAATTTCCCGCCATCATCAGCACCACCAAATGCCTGATCGATGACCGCAGCCCTACCTCTTGTTAAACGATGTCCGCTGGTATAGGTATTGTAGGGATCAAACCAAAGAAGATCTGTCCAGGATGCTTGAACATTTAATGCCTTGCTATGAGTGTAGGTTAATGCTGCGGTCGGTATGCCTGTTTCAAATCCACGTGCATTGGTATCCTCATCTTCGGCCTCTATTTCGACAAAACCGGATACTTTTTCGCTCAAGGGGCCACCCAACATTAATTCAATTTCATGTATAGCTCGATTTTTTGCCTTACCGCTATTTTTTTTATCATAAGGTCTTGCAACGAATACGGCAGAAATGGGAATATTTTTATCCCAGGAAAGGTTGTCTGTTATTTTTTTGTTGGGTTTTTCAGCAGATGAAAATCGATAACCATTTTCTTTATATTTATGTCCAAACGAATTCAACATTGGCCACGCACTATGACAGGAACTGCAAGGCATATTATTCTTTCTTGCAAATGCTGGAATCGCATTGGCATCGCTTATAATGAATTGACTCAGAATTGAAGCAATCATCAGTAATAAAACATAACGACTGACAAGCCTTGGATTAAAAATAAAGTATTTCATGACTGACTCCTTTCGTAATTTATATGTATTATTTATTGAGGATTAATGCCGGTACTATATAGGCGTGTCACCTCGTGCCGAAATGGAGTGTACAGGTAGCTATGATAAAATACGTCAAGCTGAGTGTAAGGTTAAGGTTCGGCTACAATTGTTTAGGTATACACGCAGACAGCTATACAACCAGGTTTATGGTTATTCAATTCCATGCTGTCGATGGTGTATAATATACTTTTCAGGTTCAGCCTCGAATGCCTCCTTGCAGACTCCTGCACAGAAATAATAACGCTTACCCTTATAATCAACTTCTTCAATGGCAGTTAGATGGCTGACTTCCATGCCGCAAACTGGATCTTTGAATGTTCTATCACTTTTTTGGTATTTCATTGTCAAACTCCCTAGAGTTTATTTATAAGGTTAATAATTCTATGCAAGTGATGCAGGTATGCAGGAAAGCTATATTCGTATTAAAATTGAGTGTACAACTAGCAATCACAAAATACGTCGAGCTGTGTGTAACGATAAGGTTGTAAGTACATACCAAGGTTTGATAGAACAAATATCATAAAAATATTACTAAACTTGGAACTTTCTATGTTGAATGTAGTCTTATGTGACATCTGACAACTTTATTAGATACTTAGGTATATGAATTCTTCATCACATAAATTGATAGCCATTGTTTTATCTGTGCTGGTTATGTTATTGCCACTGCAAAGTACCATGGCAAATTTTACTGGTACGTCATCGGAAGCCGCGGTTACGCATGAAATGATGATGGAAGCCAGTAGTGATGTAGCAAGTAATGCCTCCTCAGGCATGTCTGAGGATTGTCAGCATTGTAAGTCTGGTCAATGCGATACTGGTTCTGTGTGTAATACAGGAGTCTGCTATAGCACTATGGCCGCAATGCTGACTTCCTCTTTTTTAATTCCTACTGGTCACAACATTATCTTTCCTACTGATAGTAGTCATTTAGTATCTATCGCACCCACATCATTATTCCGTCCTCCTCGGCACTAAATCTTCAAAAACATTTGTAGTAAATCTTTGCTATGTTTAGCAGAGGATTTGCAAATTCAGTTATGTTTGACCGCACCTAGGTCATCAATACTCAGAGGAATTTGAAGATGACGAGAATATTACTTCCATCTCAGCATGATGTTTCATTATCACGCCGCCGTTTTGTACAAGGTTTGGCTGCAGGCGGTGCCTTGCTAGGACTTGGTTTAAATCCATTAGTTGGACACGCCGCCAACTATAAACACAGACTTGGCCCACAGGTATTACGTGGTAACCGTTTTGATCTTAGCTATAGCCCTACCCGGGTTAATTATACTGGGAAGGAACGCTTTGCCACCGCTATTAATGGTTCTGTACCTGCACCGGTATTGCGTTGGAAAGAAGGTGATACGGTCACATTAAATGTAACCAATCATCTGGCAGAAGATACTTCAATTCATTGGCATGGTCTCATCCTGCCTCCTAATATGGATGGTGTGCCCGGAATCAGTTATGCGGGAATCAAACCGGGTGAAACCTTTACCTATCAATTTCCTGTCACACAAAGCGGCACCTACTGGTATCACAGTCATTCCGGTTTTCAGGAACAGACCGGTGCCTACGGAGCCATCGTCATAGATTCTAAAGAGCCTGAGCCATTCACTTATGACCGAGACTATGTAGTGATGTTATCAGACTGGAGTGATGAAGATCCCAATGACATCTATGCCAAACTGAAAAAACTCTCTCATTACTATAATTTTCGTGAACGCACCGTGCCTCAGCAGATGGCGGAAATCCGTGAAAAGGGTTTTACAAGATTTATGGATGAACGAGCCATGTGGAACCGGATGCGCATGTCAGAGAGTGATATCTCAGATGTGACCGGCTATACCTATACCTACTTGATGAATGGTGTGACCCCTGCCGATGGCTGGATGGGATTATTCAAACGTGGCGAGAAAGTACGCCTGCGTTTCATCAACGGTTCCGCAATGACCTTTTTTGATGTGCGCATACCGGGACTAAAGATGACTGTGGTTGCGGCTGATGGTCAGTATATCCAACCGGTTAGTGTGGACGAATTCAGGATTGGTGTCGCTGAAACCTATGATGTACTGGTTGAGCCTAAAGATGATCGTGCCTATTCTGTATTTGCACAATCAATAGACCGTAGTGGCTATGCTCGTGGAACACTGACCCCTGATCCTTCACTCAGCATTGATGTGCCACCCATGGATCCTGCACCGGTTTTAACACACGGTGATATGGGAATGGGCAATATGGCGGGTATGGATCATTCGGGTCACAATATGAAAGCCAAGGAGAAACCGAAAAATGATATGTCAGGAATGGATCATTCCGGTCATAACATGAGTATGAAAAAACCCGCACAACAAAGTGGTATGTCAATGAAGACCGTGATGGGATCTGGTATGGCAGGTTTTGGTAGCAATCGACAAGTTACCCATGCGAGTACTGAATATGGTCCTCATGTCGATATGCGTGCTGATGGCCCAATGTATCGTTTAGATGATCCCGGTGTGGGACTGCGCAATAACGGTCGCAAGGTACTGACCTATGCAGATTTACGCAGATTGGGACCAACCGATGATCCTCGAGAACCAGGTCGTGAGATTGACCTGCATTTGACGGGTAGTATGAGTCGTTACATGTGGTCGATAAATGGTGTGAAATATGCTGATGCCGATCCACTGCAATTTAAATATGGTGAGCGTGTTCGTATTAACTTTATCAATGACACGATGATGAATCACCCTATGCATCTACATGGCATGTGGAGTGACCTTGAAACTGGTGATGGTAAACACATACCACGAAAGCACACGGTCATTGTTCAGCCCGGTGCGAAGATCAGTTATCTGGTCACTGCCGATGCAATAGGTGAATGGGCCTATCATTGTCATCTCATCTATCACATGCCTGGCATGTTCCGCAAAGTGATAGTCAGTAAAGGAGGTGCATCATGAAATTCAAAGATATTTTATATAGCGCCCTGTTTTTACCAACACTGGCCTCTGCAGGCGCAATAGATGATCCACTATTAAGTATGGTCATGATTGATCAGCTGGAAATAAGAAGTACTGATGGGCCAGATCCATTGGTACTTGATGGACAGCTCTGGATCGGTAAAGACCTGAATAAACTTTGGATTAAAGCAGAAATCGAACGTGTAGATGGAGAAACCGAAGAAGCAGAACTACAGGCTTTATATAGCCGGGCCGTTGCTCCGTTCTGGGATGTACAAGTTGGCTGGCGACGTGATTTTATACCCAAGCCTGAAAGGGATTGGTTGGCAGTTGGTGTACAGGGACTTGCACCCTATTTCTTTGAAGTAGATGCTGCCCTGTTCATCGGCGAAGGTGGACGGACTGCTGCCAGGATTGAAGCTGAGTACGAGTTCATGTTCACACAACGCCTGGTTCTGTCACCTGAAATCGAGATGAACTTTTATGGCAAGGATGATCCTGCTGTCGGTATTGGATCTGGATTATCCGATATAGAAGCAGGATTACGTCTTCGTTATGAGTACCGTCGTGAAATAGCACCTTACATTGGAATTAACTGGACGCGGAAGTTTGGTCAAACGGCTGATTATGCCCGTGCTGCCGGTGAAGATATAAAGGATACGCAAATCGTGGCGGGTATTCGACTCTGGTTCTAATCAAGCACAAATATAGTAAATAATAAACAATAGTAGAATATTGGTCATGGATGACCATTATTCTCTTTATTACATACACTATTGCAATGATTATTTGTAATTCAGCCACTCCGGCCAAGATGATGTTTGGGTTATAAAAGGAAAAGTGTAAGAGCTAGAAAGGCTGAATTTTTATAAGAAATTAAGTTACCAATGGAAAAAGGGTCAGTGGTCCAGGTTACGCATCATTATTGTAGTAGTCGCCACTAATGTGAATACTTTCTCGATTGACCACATTTATTGATGTCATATTGAAATAGTCAAGGTTTCCAATATTTGTAACCTTGCATTTGTAGTTTTATAACCTCTGGAGCACCGGCTGGTACAAATTCTACTTCTAGTGGAAATTGGTTATCTTTTAATCCCCATGCGCGCATGCTTATACGACATGCTTTAAATTTAACTCCCCTATTAGCTAATTTGGTTAGGAGTTGTGATGTTTCTTTATTTTCTTCCAATAGAGCATGTATGCCATCTTCATAGGCAACAACCACTACTTTGAGTTTGTTTTCTCCGATATCACTCAAAACCTTATCAATTTGTAACAGTGCCCTTCTATGACCGTAATTATCTGATTTACGCGTAAGCTGCAATACAAAGGGAACGGGCTCCTCTGCAGCATATGATGCAGAGGCTAAAATATCATCTATAGCGAAAACCAGTAAAAGAACATACCAAATCTGCTTCATCTAATTTTCCTCAAATATACTCATCACTATTAATCTGATTATTTGATCAAAATAGTTAGTGATTAGTTCCCGCCACAAAGTATTACTGCCATTTACTATGTCATTACCCGTAAGCCTGTGTAACCATCCTCATATTAATGCCACTATGCATGAGAATTTCTGATCTACATTATGAGAAAAAGCCAATAAATCGTGGTACCTGAGACTTGTATTCCGAATATACGGAACCATATTTTAAATCTAACCACGGCTCTTCCAGAAAAGGTGCGATTAAATATATAACAGCCCAAAGTATCAAAAGTATAGTGACAAGTAACGAATTCACCAGTAACCCCCAGCCTACCATGCCGATAAAAGAGACAACGTATATTGGATTCCTGCTCCAGCTGTACCAACCTGTTGTTATCAGCCCATCAATATCGCCATGTGCATTTTTCCACCCAAGATAATAAGTTGCATAAAAGGCAGCACCAAATCCTGAAACCAATAAAGGCAAGCCAACGTAATATTGTATCCAAATATAATTCAACAAGAATGAATTAAAATCCAAAGCTGACAGAGAAACCAGCCCAACAAACATGATCCGGAACAGCGTCCAGAATACTCGATATTGCCAACTATCAGTCTTAGGAGGTGGCCAAAATTGATATTTTTTTGAAAGAAAAGAAATTAATGATAGCGTGATAATGCTAATGTTTGCGGTCAATGTAATGGCAAAAATAACCTTAATCATGTACTACCTCAGAATATTTTTATCACTCATATAAAACAATAACTTAGTAATGATATATTCAGAGAACACCATATACTAAATGAAATATAATTTCTTAATTAGTTGAACTTAAAAATATTTTTGTTATCCTATACGGATATGAAACGAATTATATCTACCATTATGATATTATTGTTGCTGACTTCTCAGGCGACAATGGCATTCGATTCTATTGACATTACCCCTGATCATCACCATTCAGAATCATCTCAAAACGCTCCATCTGATCATGATTCGCATGATGGCGATCACTGTTGCCACAGTGCGGCGCACTTTGTAGGACTGGCATCATCTATTACTGCTTTTCAAGCTGATATAGAACACGATTCAGCTCTGCAAACCCAGTTTAGTTTTATCTCTCAACCCAAGCTCCCCCCTACACCTCCACCTATAGTCTGAACCCGTTAAACCATTAATGTCACAGAACAGTTGCCTGTTTTGTGCGAATAGTTGCGTTTATAAGGATTCAGAGAATGAAGAAAGTTTCGTATTTACTCGTTACGTTGCTGGCGTATTTGCCATTGCAATATATTCAAGCTACTACCGAGTTGAAAGGTATTAAGCCAGTCGTGGTGTCATTTTCAGAGAAGGCGCCCAACGACTTAAGGTTACTGATTAAGTCTGCATTGGATCAACATCCACGTATGCAGGCATCTCGTGCTGTTATGCAGGTGTCACTTAAACAGCTCAAAGCAGCTCAACAAGCAGTGTATAACCCGGAACTGGAACTGGACACAGAGAGAGCAGATGTCAACTCCAGTTACCTGCAAATCAGCCAGACGATTGACATGGGTGACCAACGTGGATCATTGACGAATGTTGCTCAAGCCGAGTTGGTCAAGGCAAAAGCAGATTTTGAATTAGCCGTGCTACAGTTACAAAATGATTTGGTATCAACCTATATAGAGCATGATACCCAATCAGAGCTATCCAAATTGTCTGGTGATGCACTAAAGCTGATGAGGGAATTCACAAAAATTGCTGAGCTACGTTATAAGACAGGTGATTTGAGTCAGGTAGAACTTGATCTAGCCCGCCTGGCACACAGTGAAGCAGTTCTCGATCATGCCAATGTCTTATCTGAAGCAATATCTGCGCGTGAAAAACTAAACGCCATTTTTATATCACTGCCAACGACTTTACCTGCGCTTCGATCTAAATTACCGCAAGCTAAACTGCCAAATGATATTGAAGCATTCTTACGTACTTTACCCAAAGTACGGTCACGTGAAGCCATGATCAATATTGCACGTAGCACTGTGAAATTGCGTCGTAGTGAAAGACGTATTAATCCAACCGTAGCCTTGCGTGGAGGAAGAGATGGTAGTGAATCCATTGTGGGACTTTCATTATCGATTCCATTGAATGTTCGCAATAACTACAGTGCTGAAATTGAAGTTGCCCAGCAACAACTCATTGAGAGTGAACAATTAGGACACCAGGCTTTTCGTGATCAGCGTGCCAAGGTATTGGCTAGTACACAACGACTACAGCTATTACGCAAAGCCTGGCTCATTTGGAAAAAAACAGGTCAATCCAGTGTCTCCCGTCAACTTGAATCCATTAAACGGTTATGGCGTGCAGGTGACATGAGTACATCTGATTATCTGGTGCAGCTTAAACAGACGCTTGATACACAAGTTGCTGGCATTGAGCTTAGAAATAAACTCTGGAATAGCACCCTTGAATGGTTACTGGTTACAGCCAGTATTGATGATTGGCTGAATCTTACTACGGAAATAAATTGATATGAACATGAAATATTTAATAACAGTTATTTCGTTTGCTTTGATATTACCTATATCAACTATCTATGCTGGAGAACATGATGATGCTCATGTTGAAACAGGTAAGTCTAAACACGATGATATAGATGGTGATATGCATGGAGATCATAAGGCAGAAAAAGGTGTTGTAAAACTTAATGCCTCACAGATGAAAGCAGCAGGAATCAAGGTCGTTCAATTACTGCCAAATCAAGTTGCATCCAGTATTGTTGCACCTGGAGAGGTCAAACTAAACGCCTATAAAACCATCAAAATCACACCGCGCATTCCCTCTCAAGTCATCAAACGACATGCACAATTAGGCGATTCAGTTAAGCCCGGGCAATCCCTGGTAACTTTATCCAGCGTTGAAATGGCAGTTGCACAAGGTGATTTATTAGTAGCTGACCGTGAATGGCAACGTGTCAGGAAACTAGGCAAAAAAGTGGTTTCAGGTCGTCGTTACAGTGAGGCAGATATCAAGCGTTCGCAAGCTGTTTCCAAAGTGAAAGCCTATGGCATGAGCCAATCCCAAATAAACACACTCTTGCAACAAAATAGCGTTGCGCAGGCAGATGGAACGTTCCAGCTTTTATCGACTATCAATGGACGAATATTACATGATGATTTTATCGTAGGAGAAAGGATTGATGCGGGCAAGGAATTAATGATTATTGCTGATGAGTCCGTCATGTGGGTTGAAGCACGCATTACACCCATTCAGGTCGGATTAATCAATATTGGGAATACCGCTCAGATAAAAATGGACAAGTTAACCATGTCTGCCAAAGTGAGTCAGATTCATCATGCATTAGATGAAACAACACGAACCCTGGCTGTTCGTATGGAAGTCAAAAACCTGGACGATATGCTTCACCCCGGAATGTTTGTTAACACGAGGATTCAAACTAATGCCATTACCAATGCATTTACCCTACCCGAGGCCGCCGTGTTACGTAGTCCGGATGGTGATTGGCAGATATTTGTGGAACAGGATGAGCCTGGTGAATTCAAGGCTATGGAGATTGAATTGTTACGCGTGGATAAAGGGCGAGCGATTATTAATGGCATAAAAGCGGGCATCCGTGTTGTCACCCAAGGTGCGTTTTTCGTTCAGTCCGAGATGGCGAAAAGCGGTTTTGATATTCATAACCATTAAGGCTGCTATAACATGTTAAATAAATTAATTGATATCGCCGTTGGTAGTCGCCTACTGATAGTTCTGATTTTGATCGCTACACTGCTTGGCGCTGGTATGATAATACCCAGGCTCAATCTCGATGCCTTTCCGGATGTTTCCAATATACAGGTAAGCATCAATACGGTAGCCGAAGGACTGGCTTCAGAAGAAGTGGAGCAGCTAATTACTTACCCGATTGAAGCGGTAATGTACAGCCTGCCCGACGTGAAAGAAGTGCGTTCTATTTCCAAAACCGGTTTATCCATGGTAACTGTGGTGTTCAAGGAAGGCACAGATATTTACTTTGCACGTCAACTGGTCTTCGAGCGTCTGCAAGCAGCAAAGGAGCAAGTGCCCGATGGCATTGGTACGCCTGAAATGGGCCCCAATACCTCTGGCCTAAGCATGGTATTTCAATACATTTTGCGTGCAGAAGATCCACAAAAATACAATATCATGGCGCTACGTGGTCTAAATGACTGGGTCGTGAAGTTGCTGCTTATGCCAGTTGAGGGTGTGACAGAAATCCTTTCCTTTGGTGGTGAGGTTCGCCAATACCAGGTACAGGTCGACCCCAAAAAACTACTGTCTTACAACCTCAGTATAAATGATATATCAACTGCTATCGAAACCAGTAACCGTAATGCTGGCGGATGGTATATGGATCGGGGTGAAGAACAACTGGTAATTCGTGGCGTAGGTTGGTTGCGTTCAGACCAGGATGGCCTTCGAGATATTGGCAATATTCCATTGAAACAGGATGATGGTACCGTGGTTCGTGTCAGTGATGTCGCCAAAGTAGAATTTGGACCAGAAATTCGCCAAGGTGCAGTCACACTTTCGCGCCGGGACGCTGATGGAAATTCACAGGCCCTTGGTGAAGTAATGACCGGGGTTATATTGAAGCGTATGGGTGCCAATACCAAGGAAACCATCGACAGCATAAAAGCCCGTTTACCTCTTGTTCAACAGGCCCTACCTGAAGGCGTTAGCATTGAAACAGTTTATGACCAATCTGATCTGATCAGTAAAGCGGTGAATACCGTGAGTAAAGCCTTGCTGGAAGCCTTTATGCTCATTGTCATTATTCTGATGATATTTCTGATGAATCTACGCGCTACCTTGTTAGTGTTGCTGTCTATTCCTATTTCTATCGGACTTGCATTAATGGCCATGGCATATTGGGGCGTATCAGCCAACCTTATGTCACTGGGTGGTCTCGCCATTGCCATTGGTATGATGGTGGATGGATCAGTGGTCATGATGGAACATATTTTTAGTCACTTGACCCATGCAGATGCACAACACAGGGCATATCAAACACAAGCAGTAAATGATGAGCACCCCTATGACACTGGGCACGATACACATGGTATAGCATTACGTATTCAAGAAGCGGCTAAAGAAGTGGGACGACCGGTCTTCTTTGCCGTACTGATTATTATAATCGTATTTGCACCACTGTTCAGTCTGGAAGGTGTGGAAGGCAAACTATTCCAACCAATGGCTATCTCGATCGTACTGGCGATGTTCGCTTCCCTGCTAGTGGCGCTAATGGTCATCCCGGCACTGGCTTCTTATGTCTTTAAAAAAGGTATTGTTGAAAAAGAAAGCCCGGTGTTACGGCCCATTGAAAGACAATACCGTTTGCTTTTAAAGCAGGCTCTAATAAAAAAATCAGTGGTTGTTATATCCGCTGTCGGGTTGTTTATTGCTTCACTGGCACTGGTTCCCTTTTTGGGTACCGAGTTTGTACCGGAACTTGAAGAAGGTACGATAAATGTCCGGGTTACTCTGGCGCCCTCCTCTAGTTTGGACACATCTCTTAAGGTGGCCAATGAAATGGAACGTATTTTAATGACTTTTCCTGAAGTGAAATATGCCACCAGTCGTGTTGGACGTGCAGAAATCGGTGGCGACCCTGAACCGGTTTCCAATGTGGAAATCTATGTGGGTATGAAACCAGTAAATGAATGGACCTCCGCCAGTAATCGAAAAGAATTACAGGCGTTAATGGAAGAAAAAATGTCCATTATGCCCGGCCTGTTATTTTCTTTTTCTCAGCCGATTGCTACGCGTGTCGATGAACTGCTATCTGGTATAAAAGCGCAACTGGCTATCAAGCTGTTTGGGCCTGACCTGAAGATATTGGCACAAAAAGGCAGTGAAATAGAAAAATTGGTTAAATCCATCGACGGTAGCGTTGGCGTTGCCATGGAGCAAATAGCAGGCGAAGCCCAGCTGGTTATTCGTCCAGATCGTGATAAATTAGCGCGCTATGCCATCCCCATGGATCAGGTAATGAGTTTGGTCAGTGACGCCATTGGTGGTCAGGAAGCTGGACAGGTTATCAATGGTAATGAGCGTTACGATATTTATGTAAGGTTGGCTAGCGAGCATCGTAATAGCATTGAATCCATCAGTAATCTGATACTTCAGTCCGCCAGTGGGGCGTGGGTGCGCCTGTCTGATGTTGCCAGTGTCGTTATAGAGTCTGGACCTCCACAAATACGTCGTGACGATGTACAACGTCGTGTTGTTATTCAGGCAAATGTTGAAGGCCGTGACATGGGTAGTCTGGTCGCTGAAATAGATCAACGTATCCAGAGTGATATTAAATTACCGGCGGGCTATTCCGTTGTATTCGGTGGACAGTTTGAGAATCAACAACGCGCCCAGGCACGATTGATGATTGTTGTACCGTTGTCACTAGGATTGATATTCCTGATTTTATATTTTGCTTTTGGCTCAGTCGGTCAGGCTTTACTGATCATGCTCAATGTTCCTATGGCACTTATTGGTGGCATAGCTGCACTCTATTTTTCAGGTCAATATCTGTCCGTTCCAGGCTCAATAGGTTTTATTGCTCTGTTTGGTGTAGCGGTATTGAATGGCGTTGTCATGGTCAATGCAATCAATCAACGTTTAAGTGATGGCTGCAGCATTACAGACGCCATTTTTCAGGGCGCACTATCACGATTACGTCCAGTATTGATGACCGCATCTATTGCCGCATTGGGTCTGATACCTATGTTGCTTGCAACTGGTGTTGGATCAGAGGTGCAAAGACCGTTGGCGACGGTAGTCGTTGGAGGTCTGTTCACATCCACTTTGTTGACATTATTTGTATTGCCCGTGCTTTACGAACGCTTCTCGCGCGCCAAGCAAACAAGTGAATGATGTTTGAGTATTAACATATACAAGATACTCACTCACGAAAGTGAGTAATTTAATTACTAAGTAGGAGAAGTAAGATGAATATTAATAAATGTATGTTTCTTAAATTGATCATTATAAGTAGTACATTGACTCTATCCGGTTGTGCCTCAATGAATCAAGGAACTCGACTTGACGATAAAATAGTAAAGGTAGAGCGCATTAACTCTAATCGTGCAAAGATTGGTAATGTTATAATAAAACAGATGGGCCTGAACATTTACTTACGCGGTAAAATTAGCCGTCATTTTCCTGCCAGAGGTTATATTCCCGGGCATCTCGATGTTCATGTGATGGCACCTGATGGCACAATAATCGCTGATGAAACGATCTCCTACAAAAGGTGAAGTTTAAAGGCAAAAACTGCTCAATTTTCACTCGATGTTTCTGCTTCACTAACCAAGGGATCTGTTGTGCGTATAAAACACCATAACGTAGGTCGTTGTAACCAATGTCCAGAACAGCATAATCATTCGAAATAGTGAAAAGCATAATGTTTAATAATTATATGTTTATATAATTCTACAGGAAAACAACACGACTGAATGGCGCATACTCACATACACTCATCGAGCCAGGATGATAAAAAACTGATCTATGCGGTCTTAGTCAATGTCCTGCTGACATTTGCGCAGATCGTAGGTGGCTTAATATCAGGTAGTTTATCTCTGATAGCCGATGCCGTGCATAATTTCAGTGATGCAGCATCACTTGGTATTGCAATATTTGCACGTAAAGTGGCTAAAAGGCCCCCTGATGCGTTTAAAACATTTGGTTATAAACGTGCAGAGATTATTGCTGCGTTGATTAATTTGACGACACTGGTACTAATAGGTCTCTATTTAGTTTATGAAGCTATCTGGCGTTTGTATGAGCCCAGTGATATTGAAGGCTGGATTGTTATTATTGTTGCTGGCATTGCGTTACTAGTTGATGTTATTACGGCAGCACTAACCTATGCGATGTCAAAAGACAGTCTAAATATCAGGGCTGCTTTTTTGCATAATGTGTCTGATGCACTCTCATCGGTAGGTGTTATGATTGCGGGCACATTAATCTTGCTATTTGGCTGGGTCTGGGTCGATGCGGTTATTACATTTATGATTGCCGGATATATTTTATATCAGGGTTTTACTGAGATCCCCAAAACCATACACATCCTGATGGATGGAACACCGGAGCATTTGTCTATCGCCGTGGTCATTCACTCACTAGAGAGTATTGATGGGGTCTGTAACATACACCACGTTCATGTTCGCCAGTTGGATGAGCATAAAAATGCGCTTGAGGCGCATATTGTCACAGATGGTTCCTCTATTGAAGATGAAAAAATTAAAATGATAATTAAATCAAAATTACTGAAAGATTATATTATTGAGCACTCAACATTGGAGTTTGAACATCTTAATGAAAAATGCAGTGATCACTGCTAATCATACTCAGTGCGTTTGTTGGATAAATAAAACCGATAATACTATGTATAACTAATAGTGTACATATAACACTATAACTTAATCCCCAGGTGATTTAGCACCGACACCATAATCCAGTAACTAAAAATAGTTACGCCTATAGAGATCGGCATACTCAGATAAAAATTTAGTCCTTGTTTGAGCAATAAGGGTAAAGTAACAAACAGGGTTAGTGACGGTAGTACAAGCCAGAAAATACTGGATGATAACGCTACAACTTTAGAAATATCTTTCGTATCGACATATAGCCATAGCATAGCTAAAACAGACACCAAAGGTACTGATGCGAGAATGGCGCCCATAAATGTGTTTCGCTTGGCGATTTCAGAAATGAGTACAATCAGCACTGTAGTAATTACAATCTTTAGTATATAGTAAACCATACGCTATCTCGTTAATATATAGAACTCAACATCTTTTTTTGATATTAAGTTTGTCTAATAAATATAAAATTAAAACTCATATCTGTCGTGGAGAATACTCCATGACAGATATGAGATAATCAATTTAAACGATATAGTATTAATTGCCGCTATGATTTGCAGCGATATAATCGCCGCCTAATGTAAGAAAGACATAAAGCTTTTGCTTGGCAGGATCAGTGGCTTTATCATTAACAAAAACAACTACCCATTCCTGTTTACCCTTAAATTCTTTTTTCTCAATCGAACTTGCCGCTATAGATACCCAGCTTTTATCTAGTTTGCTTCTGGATACAAACTCTGCAACAACTTTTGTTGCATTTGCTTGTGCGGTTGCTTCATCGACTGGTGTATTGGAATGTGAATGCCCATGACCGT
>Ga0316205_10001488_pt1 | contig 29128 bp, 29 predicted proteins | sample 3monthpyrite_MG_FD_204941 | JGI IMG/M metagenome (GOLD analysis project Ga0316205, IMG submission 204941) | Microbial mat bacterial communities from mineral coupon in-situ incubated in ocean water Damariscotta River, Maine, United States -... | ecosystem: Environmental > Aquatic > Marine >...
CGGTTCGTTCCTTACGTGCGCGACGGCCCGCAAGATGCTCACGTAAGCTAGCAAATTGATGTCGGATGTAGAACAGCATCAAAATACTGTACTTGCCAGTTACGTCCATCAGCCAAAACCACGATAACCCAGTAAATAAGGTTATTCCTGCAAGAAATAATGCGAGCTGTAATAGCGTTGCACCCAAAAAACTAAATGCGCTTTTAAGGCCACTGCCTACGACCTGACCTAAGATGCCGCCAGGGTTGAGTGGTAGCTGTAGATCGGGTTGCTTTACGTGTAACGTAGCAAGCCCAGCACCGGCTACAAGGGTTATCAGAAAACCTGCAGCCCGTAAGCCTAAGTGCCAAGCATCAAAGCCACTATTTCTGCGCCCGCGATAAAACAGCCAACCGCTATAGCCGAGCATAATTGGGAATAAATAGGCCATGAGACCAAAGAGGTAAAGAAACACGTCCGCAAACCAAGCGCCTGTGATCCCGCCCATATTGTGGATCTTATTACCGGCGTCAATAGAATGGGACCAGCCGGGATCAGAAGTGACGTAGCTTAATAAGCTAAGCAGCAAATAAATACTCACTGCCATAAAAACAAGTAAGGTACCCTCACGCAAACCACGATGAGTATGAGGTGGATTCACCGGTTCAGCTGATTTCTTGCGCTTTGCTTGTGCCAATACAGTAACCACTTGTTTATAAAACTATTATTATATTGTTAGCCTACAGCAATTACTGCTAATAACTAACCTCAAATTATACTGTAACTCTATCAAATATTGAGGATTTATTCCCAGCATTCATTGAATAATTATCTACAAAAGAGTGCTTTATGACGGATTTGTCTATTAAATAGCCATACAGAACAAAGATACATTCCAGCCATCACTACTTTACCCACTGCGGTGCATTCCGTACCATAGGTGAATATCTTGAACTTTTCCGTCTATGGCGTAACTAAGTCAAGCAATCATCAGCATACTTTTTTGGAGTAAGACTCACATGAGTGAAGTACGACATTGCCCTCTTATTATTATTGGTTCTGGTCCAGCAGGTTATTCTGCTGCTGTATACGCAGCACGCGCCAACCTTAACCCTGTCATCATCACTGGACTTGAACAAGGTGGTCAATTGATGACCACGACCGACGTTGATAATTGGCCTGGCGATAATGAAGGCGTCCAAGGGCCCGCGCTAATGGAGAGAATGCGACTTCATGCCGAACGTTTTGATACTGAAATTATCTTTGAATCCATTAACAAGGTTGAGCTGAAATCACGTCCGTTTAAGTTAACGGGCGATTCAGGTGAATATACTTGTGATGCACTGATTATTGCCACGGGCGCATCAGCACAATACCTTGGACTTGAGTCTGAAGAAGCTTTTAAAGGTCGCGGCGTTTCAGCTTGTGCGACCTGTGATGGTTTCTTTTATAAGAATCAAAAAGTAGCGGTTATTGGTGGTGGTAATACGGCTGTTGAAGAAGCACTTTATCTCTCCAATATTGCAGATCACGTAACGATCGTGCACCGTCGCGATAGTTTTCGCTCAGAAAAAATTCTTGCCGATCAGCTTATTAAAAAGTCAAAAGATGGCAATGTCAGCATTGAATGGAATCATGAACTTGAAGAAGTACTCGGTGATGATGCGGGTGTTAATGGCTTGCGTCTTAAAAACACGCAAGATGGCACTACTAAAAACCTCGATGTACATGGTGTGTTCATTGCGATTGGTCACAAACCGAATACTGACATGTTCGTTGACCAACTGGACATGGAACATGGCTATCTTTCCGTTCAAGGTGGTTCAAAAGGTAATGCAACCATAACCAGTATTGAAGGTGTGTTTGCAGCCGGTGATGTAGCTGATCATATCTACCGCCAAGCTATTACATCGGCAGGTTCAGGTTGTATGGCCGCACTGGATGCAGAGCGTTATCTAGACAACTTGAAAAAATAATCATATTAAACCGGCGACGGCACATAGCACTGCAGGATTATATGGGATGCACGCCTCACAATATGACTAACAGCTACGATGTTCAGATAAAATCCAGTATTAATGAAATATCCGCGGAGCAGTGGCAACACTTAGCATTAAACGGTAACCCTTTTGTTACCCACAGCTTTCTGTCGGCGCTAGAAGAACACGATTGTTTAGATAGATGGGGATGGCAACCGCGGTTTATTGTGTTGCTCAATAACGAACAACAGCTTGTCGCAGCCCTTCCGATGTATTTAAAAGATAATTCCTATGGTGAATTTGTCTTTGACTCGGCTTGGGCTGATGCCTATTCGCGTCATGGGCTGCAGTATTATCCTAAGCTGGTAGTGGCAGTGCCCTATACTCCGGCAACAGGTCCACGACTTTTAACACATCCTCAATACGATGCGACAGAACTGCGTAAGGGCTTAATGGATGCTGCGCTAGCTTATGCAGAATCTATCAAAGTTTCTTCCTTACACTACCTTTTCACAACTGAAGAGGAAACCAATCAACTCGAACAAACCGGTCTACTTCGACGCAGCGGATGCCAATTTCACTGGCAAAATAATCATTACAAAAATTTTGATGATTTTTTATCAACGCTGTCCTCGAAAAAACGCAAACAGATACGTAAAGAGCGCCGTGATGTTTTAGCTGCAGGTTTGGAAATCGAATTACTTCATGGTCGTGATACCACGCCTCAACACTGGGATGTGTTCCATAAATTTTACGTTTCTACCTTTAGTCGAAAAAGTGGTTATGCAACGTTGACCAAAGATTTTTTTGAAGCATTATCAAAATCCATGCCAGACCAAGTTATTTTAGTGTTAGCTAAACACCAAGGTGAGTATGTCGCAGGTACATTCAACCTACTGGGTAGCGATACGCTATATGGTCGGCATTGGGGCTGTAATCAAACTTTTAGCGGTTTACATTTTGAATTATGTTATTACCAGCTGATTGACTACTGTATTGAACATGGCCTTGAACGTTTTGAAGCCGGTGCCCAAGGTGAACACAAACTAAGCCGAGGTTTTTTACCGACCACAACATGGTCTGCTCATTGGTTAGCACATCCAGAATTTAAACAAGTTATTGCAGAATTTTTGCAGCATGAACAAAAAGGCATTCAAGATTACATTGATGTGCTCAGTGAGCATTCGCCTTTTAAAAGTAGTAAATGATGTTAATTGTTACGGCAAAGTAACGCATTATGGCTTCTAATAATTCAATACATAATCTGCTTTGGATGGATCCAAACGATCCACATGCACCCTTTCCCCCTTTAGAAGTTGCTTTAACAGAACCCGATGGTTTATTAGCCTTAGGCGGGGATTTATCCGTAGCACGTTTATTAAATGCTTATCAGCATGGTATTTTTCCTTGGTATAGCGATGGTCAACCTATCATGTGGTGGTCACCTGATCCTCGCACAGTTTTACTGCCTGACGAATTAAAAATTTCTCGAAGCCTTGCAAAAACATTACGTAAGAAACTTTATACCATCACACTGAACAATGCTTTCGCAGATGTCATTGAGGCATGTGCCGCACCACGCAACGATGACGAAGGCACATGGATTACTTCTGAAATGCAGCAAGCCTACTGCGAGCTTCATCATGCAGGTCATGCTCATTCTGTTGAGGCTTGGCAAGGTAAGCAATTAGTCGGCGGGCTTTATGGAATTGCCATCGGTCAGGTGTTTTTTGGTGAATCGATGTTTGCAGGTGCTAACGATGCATCAAAAGTTGCTTTTGTTCATCTTGTGCAGCACTTAAAACAAGCTGGATTTACGATGATTGACTGCCAGGTTGATTCAGCACACCTAAAGAGCCTCGGTGCGACACAAATATCACGCGCTTTATTTGCTGAAAAATTGTCCCAATATTGTGAGATAAAAATTAACGAGGATCACTTTAAGAAACAGCTTTTAAGCATGGACTCAATTTAAAATGGGCAACCTCCAAGATGAATCATTGGACTTTTTTTTAACGCCTGAACAGGAATGTAGTTACTTACCGTGGCAACAGTCTAAAACTTTATTTGCCGATCCTTCCGTGTGCATCACCACTGAGTTATACAGTGAATTGATTCAACATGGTTTTCGACGTAGTGGCACACACGTTTATCGCCCTCATTGCCCAATGTGTGACGCCTGTATTCCAATTCGAGTTGTTGCTGAAGAATTTAAGCCCTCTCGTGGTCAACGACGAAACTGGAAAAGGAATCAAGATCTGAATATTTTCTCGGTGCCAGCTGAATACAAAGATGAACATTTTCAGCTTTACCGTCGATATATGGCTAATCGTCATGCCGGCGGTGGAATGGACAACCCAGACCCCGAAAAATACAGTGATTTTTTGATTAATCCTTATATTGATAGCAGCTTGGTGGAATTTCGTCACCAAGACAAATTATTGGCGGTTGCCAGCGTCGATAGGCTACATAATGCACTTTCTGCCGTGTATACCTTCTTTGAACCGGAGGAATCCGCCCGAAGCCTCGGGACATTAGCGATCCTTTGGCAAATCGAAGAAGCTAAAAGACAAAATTTAGAGCATATATATCTCGGTTATTGGATAAAACAGTGCCAAAAAATGGTCTATAAAGACAAGTACCGTCCCTTTGAGATACTTCGAGATGGCCACTGGCAGACTGGCTGAAATTAATTAAGTTATATTTTTCAATAAGTTAACAGTTTTTAACGTTTCTAACACTAAAGTGGTCTGCGCTTTGCACGTTATAGTTTATAGCAACCTGTAATAGTTGATGCAGTAAAGGAGACGAATATGTTGAGCTTTATTTATCGCATGATGAGAGATTTTGAACTGGAACACGGCATGAAGCCTAATGTGCTACATCTTAACAATGAGCATCTGGACCGACTTCGTGAAGATTTTCTTGATCCAAGCAACATCGAGGCCATTATTAACCGCCTCGAAATGGAAATTGTTATCGAGAAAAATACGCTGCATCCACATCTATCATGGATAGAATCTTCTTACAGGAAAGCCGCTTCGTTCTAATTTAAGCGCATCCTATCCATCACTCTAGCCCCTTACGGGGCAGTTTTGGTCTATTTCTGACCTTTATACATTGAAACTCACGCCCAGTTAGTGCATTATTCGCGCCGTTATCAACAACATCAGTCTGTTTATTAAGGCAGGCAATAGAACGGGATATATGGCTAAAGAAGAAGCAATTGAAATGGAAGGAACGGTCGTTGAGACCCTCCCTAATACTATGTTCCGCGTTGAACTGGAAAATGGCCATGTAGTAACGGCACATATCTCCGGCAAGATGCGTAAGCACTATATTCGCATTCTTACCGGCGACACGGTGACAGTAGCATTAACACCTTACGACTTGAGCAAGGGTCGTATCACTTATCGCGCACGTTGATCTGGTCTTTAATGAACCGGCTCTTCGTGTTCATCTTCGGTCATTACTTCAAGTTGTAGCCCATCTTTGTCCGCCGTGATGCGTACGTGTCCACCTTGCACTAAGCGGCCAAACAGTAATTCTTCCGCCAATGGCTTTTTAATCTTGTCTTGAATTAAGCGAGTCATTGGACGTGCGCCCATCTTCTTGTCAAAGCCGTTCTCTGCAAGCCAATCTTGTGCGGCATCATCCAGTTCGATAGTGACATTTTTATCTTGTAATTGAGCTTCAAGTTCAAAGATAAATTTATTTACCACATGCTCAATAGTGCTTCGACCTAAACTATCAAACCAAATAACACTGTCCAGTCGATTTCTAAACTCGGGTGAGAACGTTCGATTAATCACTTCAGTATTGTCTTTGTCGTGATCTTGTTCAGTAAAACCGATGCTCGGCCGGCTCATGTGTTCAGCACCCGCATTTGTCGTCATCACAATGACAACATTACGGAAATCTGCTTTACGACCGTTGTTGTCTGTTAACGAACCGTGATCCATTACTTGCAGTAATAAATTAAAGACATCAGGGTGAGCTTTTTCTATTTCATCAAGCAATAAAACAGCATGAGGTTGTTTAGTCACCGCCTCAGTTAATAAACCGCCTTGATCAAAACCAACATAACCCGGTGGTGCACCAATCAACCGCGATACAGTATGACGTTCCATGTATTCAGACATATCAAAACGAATCAACTCAACACCCATAATGCGTGCAAGCTGGCGAGTCACTTCGGTTTTACCAACACCGGTTGGTCCTGCAAACAAAAATGCACCGATAGGACGCTCATCATTACCCAAACCTGAGCGAGACATTTTGATGGCTGTAGCTAAACTATCAATGGCTTTATCCTGACCGTAGATAACCATTTTTAAATCTTGATCCAGTTTCTTCAGCATGTCTTTATCAGACGAGGAAACTTTCTTTGGCGGAATACGTGCGATGCTTGCCACAACACGTTCGATATCACCCACGCCAATTGTCTTTTTGCGTTTCGACGCTGACTGCAAACGCTGATAAGCGCCCGCTTCATCGATAACATCAATCGCCTTATCTGGCAGGTGACGATCGTTTATATAGCGTTCAGACAACTCTGCTGCCGCACGCATGGACTGTTTGGTGTAACGTACATCATGAAAATCTTCAAAACGTGATTTCAAGCCCAACAAAATTTGCACGGCTTCATCAACACTCGGTTCATTCACATCGATTTTTTGGAAGCGTCTTGCCAACGCGCGATCTTTCTCAAAAATACCGCGATATTCTTGATAGGTTGTTGAACCCATGCACTTAAGCTCACCGGACGCCAGCATTGGTTTAATTAAATTGGATGCATCCATGACGCCACCCGAGGCAGCACCAGCACCGATAATAGTATGAATTTCATCAATGAATAAAATTGCATGTGGTTGTTGCTTTAATTGCTTGAGAATACCTTTTAAGCGTTTTTCAAAATCACCGCGGTATTTTGTGCCTGCAAGTAACGCCCCCATGTCTAATGAGTAAATGACACTTTCATTCAGTACTTCAGGCACTTCGCCCTCAACAATCATTAAAGCCAGCCCTTCTGCGATGGCGGTTTTACCAACGCCAGCTTCACCGACAAACAGCGGATTGTTTTTACGTCGGCGACATAATATTTGTATTGCTCGCTGTATTTCTTGAGCACGACCAATCAGTGGATCAATCTTGCCTTGAGCAGCATGCTCGTTTAAATTAACCGCGTAACTCTCAAGTGGCGATTTTGCTTGCGGTTCACCGCCCTCTTCATCTATCTCTGCACTAAACTCTTCATCCGAATCATCTTCGATTTTAGAAATGCCATGCGATAAGTAATTAACAACATCCAAACGTGTCACGCCAAGTTTATTTAAAAAATAAACGGCTTGTGAATCGGGCTCACTAAAAATAGCAACCAGCACATTTGCCCCGGTCACTTCCTGTTTACCTGATGACTGAACATGGAAGACAGCGCGCTGCATGACACGCTGAAAACCCAATGTGGGTTGCGTTTCGCGCTCATCATTTTCGGGAATTAATGGTGTCGTCTCATTAAGAAAGTCAGTCAACTCAGACTGGAGTGATTGAAAATCAGCGCCACAAGCTCTTAACACCAATGCTGCATCTGGATTATCAAGCAAGGCAAGCAATAAATGCTCGACTGTCATAAATTCATGTTTTTTTTCACGTGTTTCCTTATAAGCAAGGTTTAGCGTGAATTCGAGTTCTTTACTCAACATATGGTTTTCCTCAACCGTCTTCTTCCATGACGCACTTTAATGGGTGCTGGTTTTCTTTTGCGTAAGCGTTGACTAATTCAACTTTGGTTTCAGCAATATCTCGGCTGTAAACACCGCACACGCCCATACCATTTGTATGAACGTTCAACATTATCTGGGTCGCTTTTTCACGATTCATGTTGAAAAAGTCTTCCAGTATATGTACGACGAACTCCATTGGCGTGAAATCATCATTCAACAGCAATACTTTATACTGAGGTGGTCGTTTAAGCTTGGGCTTGGCTTCTTGTAGCGCCAGACCATCATCATCATTGTGTCTAATTTCTTTACTCATACTTACTCTATCTAACGTTAATTATGGTTCAAAATCCACTGCTTAACATCCTTGATTACAGATGAAATAACATAATATTCTTTTCGGTTTCTCAACAAAACCCTGAAATCACACACTTTTTACCTGATATTTGAATAGTTGACTAATTTTATCAGGTTAGTTAAAAAGGTGTAATGTTCCTGCAGAATACTAACTAAGTGGGGATGATTATTGTTTAATCAACATGAGGCGATAATTATGGCACATGGTACCGTCAAATGGTTTAACAACACCAAGGGTTATGGCTTCATTTCAGACAAAGAAGAGCATGAAATTTTTGCTCACTTCTCCTGTGTTGAAATGGAAGGCTACAAAACATTAAAACGTGGTCAGCATGTCGAGTTTGAGTTAATTGAAGGACCTAAAGGTCTTCAAGCACAACATATTCGACTGGATACGAGCACCATCGAAGAAAGCCCTGATACGCTTCACTAAGAACAATATTTGGGTATATGTCGGATAGGCGCGTTATAATGGCGCTTTATAGTCTAACCTGATGTCCGAATGTCATTTAAAACAAGCTATTCATCAATTAGTGCCTTTATTACTCGCGATGGCTCTCAAATTCGTGAGCTAATGCATCCCCAGCAACACGGCGCATCACATGGCATTATCGCTCAAAGTTTGGCTGAGGCCGTGGTTGCCGTCGGTGAAAAAACACAGCTACACCGCCATTTACAAAGTGAAGAGCTTTACCATATCACGGCCGGCAGCGGCATAATGACGCTTGGTGAGCAATCCTTCAGCGTACAGACTGGCGATACGGTGTGCATCAAGCCTAAAACGCCTCATTGCATTGAAAATACCGCTAACGAAGAACTCGTTATTCTCTGTTGCTGCTCCCCTGCCTACGCTGACAGCGACACTGAGTTATTATGATATGAGTCGTCTGATTGCCTTCAATAAACCATACGGTGTGCTTAGCCAGTTTAGCCCTGAGGCTGGACACAAAACACTTGCTGATTACATTGATATTCGCAAAGTGTATCCGGCGGGTCGACTTGATCGTGACAGTGAAGGCCTGTTGTTACTCACTGATGATGGAAAGCTGCAAGAACGGATAGCTGATCCAAAATTCAAAAAAACTAAAACCTATTGGGTGCAAGTTGAACGAAAGCCAGATGAGGACGCTATAAAGCAATTGCGTGATGGTGTTCAGTTAAAAGATGGCTTAACACGCCCTGCTCAAGTGTCATTGATTGAAGAACCTAAACTTTGGTCGAGGAACCCACCGGTTCGTTTCAGAAAAGAAATACCTACGGCTTGGTTATCTCTCACCATTAGTGAAGGAAAAAATCGTCAGGTACGACGAATGACTGCAGCTGTCGGCTTCCCAACCTTACGCTTAGTTCGAGTTTCGGTGGGCGATTGGCAACTGGATGGACTTGAGCCCGGTAAGTGGCAGGATGTTACGTTACCCAATACGAGTAAACAGTCATGATCTGGAAGCCTCACTTAACAGTTGCTGCCGTCATCGAACGTAATGATCAATTTCTCATGGTAGAAGAACAAGCTGATAATCAGATTGTTTATAATCAACCTGCCGGTCATGTTGAAAACAATGAAAGCATTTATGATGCAATTATTCGTGAAGTCAACGAAGAAACCGCTTGGGATTTTACGCCTGAATACATTGTTGGGCTTTATAAGTGGCGCAAAGCTGATATCGATCGTACTTTTATTCGCGTATGTTTTGCTGGCAGTGTTAACAATCATCAAGCATCTCAAAAACTCGATGATGACATTCTTAATGCAAGTTGGGTTTCGTTAACAGATTTAAGCTCGATGGACGCTGAAAAGATGCGCAGTCCGATGGTAAAACAGTGTATTGATGATTATCGTCTAAACAAACGTTACCCACTGGATTTTATTACAGAATGGTAGAGAAAAAACATATCATGGTTGGCATGTCTGGCGGCGTTGATTCTTCTGTTGCAGCACATCTTTTGATTAAACAAGGTTTCCATGTTGAAGGCCTGTTTATGAAAAACTGGGAAGAAGATGACGACGAAGAATATTGTACTGCCGCTGAAGATTTAAAAGATGCTCAATCCGTTTGTGACCAACTAGGCATTCCCTTGCACACGGTTAACTTCTCAGCCGAATATTGGGAGAGGGTTTTCGAGCACTTTTTAAACGAATATAAGGCAGGCCGCACACCTAACCCTGATGTGTTGTGTAACCGTGAAATAAAATTCCGTGCTTTTCTGGATCATGCACAAACCTTGGGCGCAGAGGCAATTGCAACCGGCCACTATGTCGATACAAGTTTTATTAATAATGAATACCAGCTCATTAAAGGCCGCGACAACAACAAGGATCAAAGTTATTTTCTTTATATGCTTGGGCAAGCGCAATTATCCAAAGCATTATTTCCGCTTGGTAACATAGAGAAAGAGCAAGTAAGAAAAATCGCTGAGGAAAACCACTTCATTAATAGTCGCAAAAAAGACAGTACGGGCATTTGCTTTATTGGCGAACGAAAATTCACCGATTTTCTATCGCGTTTTTTACCAGCGCAGCCAGGTGAAATAATTTCTGATACAGGAACATTACTCGGCAAACACAATGGTCTTATGTATTACACCATTGGCCAACGTCAAGGACTCGGCATTGGTGGCCGTAATGATGCCAGCGGTGATGCTTGGTTTGTTGCCCATAAAGATATGAAAAATAATCAACTCATTGTTGTGCAAGGTGGTGAACATCCCTTGCTCTACAAAAAAAAATTACTCGCGGATGATCTTCACTGGGTATCAGATTCATTGCCTGATGCACTACTGAATGACACATTTCGTTGTATGGCAAAAACACGATATCGCCAGCCTGATCAAGCCTGCCAAGTCACGATGCGCGACGGGATCTTACAGGTGGAATTTGACGTCCCACAACGTGCAATTACTCCAGGACAATCACTCGTACTCTATGATGGTCAACAATGCCTTGGTGGCGCCATTATTACGCAAGGTTTTAATTAATATGTCTGACTCTTATTCTGATCGCGTGCTTGCTTTTGCCGGCATAGTTCAAGCCTGCCAATGCGCACAACAAATCGCTAAAACCGGTATGGTTGATACCGATTCATTAACTTGCTGCATCCATAGTGTTTTTGTTGTTGATGCAAGCAATTGCCATGAAATTTATAATCAAGGCGATCAGTTACAGCGAGGCTTACAAAAAGTCATTGATCTATTAACGCTTGATGGTAATACAGACCGAAATGAGTTGATGCGTTACGTTATTATGGCTATTCAACTCGAACGTAATCTTAACAAGAAAAAGAACGTCTTAAATGAAATTGCGGCGGGTATATCAAAAGCACAACAACAAAGTGAACACTTCTCCATGCTTCATACCAATGTGCTTGCATCACTTGCTGGACTTTATTCCGACACCCTAAGCAAACTCAAACCGCGCATTATGATTAATGGCGAAGCGATGCATTTAACCAACCCAGACAATGCCAATAAAATTCGTAGTTTATTGCTGGCCGCAGTCCGTGGCGCCGTCTTATGGCGCCAGTCAGGCGGTTCCAGACTGCAACTGTTATTTTCAAGAAAGCGCTATCTTGCTGAATCTAAAGAACTTATTAAAACTCTAAACTGAGCTATAAAACGGCAGCTCAAAAATGACATAAAATCGTTTCTATTTTTTTAAAAAAGCGTAGTCTATAATTTAGACATATAGAGATGTTCCAAAGTAGTTCTCTGCAGTTATGTTCAATGCATAAAAAGGAGAATACATTATGAGACGTTTATACTTTCTAGCGCCACACCTTAACAGTGCTAAAGCCATTTTTCGTGACTTGTTACTAGCACGCATCGACGACCATCATGTTCATGTTGTAAGTAAAGACGAAGAACAATTAGTCAAAGAAGATCTCCCTGTCGCAACATTATTTGAGAAAACCGATCTTGTTCCCGCATTTGAACGTGGGTTAATACTTGGTTTTGCATGTGGTCTTGTTATAAGTCTTATTGGTGTGTTTTTGACACCATTTGGTATTCAGCTTGGCGGCGGTAGCATTCTTGCTATTACGCTCGCAGGCGCAGCCTTGGGTGCGTGGGCATCAAGCATGATTGGCATTTCAATGCATAACAGTCATCTGAAAGGATTTGAAAATGCCATCGCTAAAGGCGAATACTTGTTTATTGTTGATATACCAAAATCACGGATGGGTGAAATTAGAAAACTGATGGAACAACACCACCCTGAAGCTGGTAATAAAGGTAGTGATCCAACCGTACCAGCCTTTCCTTAAACGCGTTTATTTTTCGTTCAAGAAAAGGTCTAGACAGTTGATATTAAACTCAGCATTACCTGAGCGGGCACTGACTGCCTTAGGTAATACTGACGGTTACTACATTATCAGCAGCTTGTTTGTATTCACTCATCTGGTGGAAGTTTAAATAACGATAGATATCATCACTGAATGGCTTCAAGTCTTTCATGTAGGCCATGTATTCATCTACTGTTGGCAACTTACCTAACACCGATGTTACGGCGGCTAATTCTGCCGAACCTAAATACACATCTGCATCTTTACCTAAGCGATTAGGAAAGTTACGTGTTGAGGTTGACAATACAACTGCTTCGTCGGCAACACGTGCTTGGTTACCCATACACAGAGAACAACCAGGTGTTTCAGTTCGTGCCCCTGCTCTACCAAAAATAGAATAATAGCCTTCTTCGGAGAGTTGATGCGCATCCATTCGTGTTGGTGGCACTATCCATAAACGGACAGGCACGTTAGTCACTTTTTCTAGTATCTTACCGGCTGCACGGTAGTGACCAATATTAGTCATACATGAACCAATGAACACTTCATCAATTTTTACTTCGCCTACTTCTGATAAAGACTTCACGTCATCCGGATCGTTCGGGCAAGCAAGTAATGGTTCTGTAATCTCAGCGAGATCAATTTCAATAATTTCAGCGTATTCTGCATCAGCATCAGGTGCCAATAATTGTGGATCATTAATCCATTCTTGCATGGCATTAATGCGACGTTGCAGGGTACGCGCATCGCTGTAACCTTCGCCAATCATCCATTTCATTAATGTAATGTTTGATTCAAGGTATTCGCAAATAGATTCTTTACCTAAATGCACTGTACAACCACCGGCAGATCGTTCGGCAGAAGCATCAGACAATTCAAACGCCTGCTCTACTTTTAGATCTGGCAAACCTTCAATTTCTAAAATTCGCCCAGAGAAAACATTTTTCTTGTTTTGCTTTGCAACCGTTAACAAGCCACGTTGAATCGCAACATAAGGAATCGCATTGACTAAATCACGTAAAGTGACACCTGGTTGCATCTCACCTTTAAAACGAACCAATACAGATTCAGGCATATCTAATGGCATAACACCTAAGGCAGCAGCAAAGGCAACTAAACCAGAACCGGCAGGGAAACTAATCCCTAATGGGAAACGTGTATGAGAGTCGCCGCCTGTACCCACTGTATCAGGCATGATCATGCGGTTTAGCCATGAGTGAATAATGCCGTCACCCGGACGAAGTGACACACCGCCACGCGTTTGAATAAATTCAGGTAACTGATGCTGCAAAGTAATATCAACAGGTTTTGGGTAAGCCGCTGTGTGACAAAAACTTTGCATGACTAGGTCAGCAGAGAAACCTAAGCAAGCTAACTCTTTCAATTCATCACGCGTCATGGCACCTGTTGTATCTTGCGAGCCAACAGTTGTCATGCGTGGTTCACAATAAGTGCCGGGACGAACGCCTTCAATACCACAAGCACGACCGACCATTTTTTGCGCTAAGGTAAAGCCCTTGCCTGTATCGGCAGGGGCAATAGGACGCATGAAAATATCTGACGCTGGTAAACCTAGGTCGACACGCGTTTTATCCGTCAAGGTACGACCAATAATCAGCGGAATACGTCCACCCGCACGTACTTCATCTGCCATTGTTGTTGGCTTCAGCGTAAAGCTGCTGATCACATCCCCTGCTTCGTTATGCACTTCACCCTTATATGGGTAAATAGTAATCACATCACCCGTGTTCATCTTGGTCACGTCACATTCAATCGGTAAGGCACCGGAATCTTCAGCCGTGTTAAAAAAGATCGGCGCAATATTGCCACCGAGTATCACACCACCTTGACGTTTATTTGGAACGTAAGGGATATCATTGCCCATATGCCATAACACTGAGTTAATTGCTGACTTACGAGATGATCCTGTCCCCACCACATCACCAACATAGGCAAGTGGATGACCTTTTTCTTTTAACTCATCAATGACAGATAAAGCATTTGGCATCGCGTTAATCAGCATAGCCTTTGCATGCAATGGAATATCCGGACGGCTCCAAGCTTCAGAGGCAGGTGATAAATCATCAGTATTAGTTTCGCCATCAACTTTAAATACCGTCACGGTCATAGACTCAGCCATTGACGGACGATGGGTAAACCATTCTGCTTCTGACCACGCGTCAACGACCTTTTTGGCATGGCTGTTACTAGCGGCTTTGGCAACGACATCATGGTAGGCATCAAAAACGAGTAAGGTTCTAGATAACGCGGCTACGGCAATCGATGCCAACTTGTCATCATCGAGTAAATCAACCAACGGCGTGATGTTATAACCACCCAACATCGTACCGAGCAATTCAGTCGCACGTTCAGCAGTTATAAGTGAACATGATACTTCTGATTTCGCCACGGCTGTTAAAAAGCCAGCTTTAACATAAGCGGCTTGGTCAACACCGGGCGGGACACGGTGGATCAACAACTCAAGAATGGTTTCCTCTTCACCAGCGGGTGGATTTTTCAATAATTCGACTAATGCAGCTGTTTGCTCTGCATCCAAGGGTAATGGGGGCAAACCTTGTTCGGCGCGTTCATTGGCATGTTGGCGGTATAACTCAAGCACGATAACTCCTTCCAGCCCGTAGGCGTTCTGTATTGACTAGTCTTAACCAGGCACTCTAAGGGCGGCTATTCTACCGGTTCAAGGCCATCTACACACGCCAAATTACATAAAACCATACTAACATCTGGGGATTTGCCTGTTTATATCTATGGTTTCAGTGCGAATCATGGCAATAACTAAAAATATTTACTTATTTATACTAATAATTTGCTTTACAAAGAACTTATAACTATAACTAAATAAAGAAGTTTTTTTATTTTAACAGTAATGATCACACGATATAGCCAAACGTGACTAGCATCACGGAATGGCCTGCCCGAATAAGGTCAAATAAAGACCTGTTCACGCTGATTTGGAGAATTTTATGGATACCACCGTCGCACTTTTTTTCAGCCTAGGCATCGTCATGAGCCCCACTGAACAACCTAATAATACTATTGAGACAAACACAAACCCTACTGTGACCGCACAACAAACAGTAAAAATGAATACAAAGGCTGTAAAAAGACATGCGTTAGTTAAAAAACGCATCGCGGTAACCAATGCTTGGCTCGCCGACCAACGCCAACAACGCCGCCAATTGGCACAAGTGCATCGTCCAATCCAAGTTAGCCTTAATCAGAATCTCAGTGCCTGTAACGCGGACTGGCAATATACATAATAATAACGAAGCAATATGACTAATTTTAGCCCCGATTTAGGGGCTTTTTATTGCACGATCAGTAGGAAAACTGCATAACTGAATTCTTTTTGTATCCCTACTGCATGATCAAGCCGATTTATGGCACAATCTCCGCCTAATTGATTATTCATAACCGGAAAATAGCATGCAACTTTCTTCACTCACCGCAGTTTCACCCATCGATGGCCGTTATGGCAGTAAAACCAGTGCATTACGCAGCATTTGTAGTGAATTTGGCCTGATTCGTCATCGTGTTCTGGTTGAAGTTCGTTGGTTACAAGCCCTCGCGAACCAAAATGAGATAACTGAAGTCCCGACTTTAAGCGGTGAAGCAAACAGTTTCTTGAATGCTATTGTCGATAATTTTAGCGAAGACGATGCGCAGCGCGTAAAAGACATCGAAAGCACCACCAACCATGATGTAAAAGCGGTCGAATATTTTCTAAAAGAGAAAATTGCTGATAATAGCGAACTCAATGCGATTAACGAGTTTCTCCATTTTGCTTGCACCTCTGAGGACATCAATAACCTTTCTCACGCGCTAATGCTCGGCGCAGCTCGGAATGATGTTTTGCTACCGATGATGGACGAAGTCATCGCTGCAATTAGCTCATTAGCGCAAGAGCAGGCATCTCAACCCATGTTGTGCCGGACACATGGCCAACCTGCTTCCCCTTCTACGCTTGGTAAGGAAATGGCCAATGTGGTGGCTCGTTTACGTCGTCAGCGTCAGCAACTTGAGAAGGTTGAACTGTTAGGCAAGGTCAATGGTGCAGTCGGTAACTATAATGCCCATTTAAGCGCTTACCCCAATGTTGACTGGGAGGCCTTTGCAAAACAATTTGTTGAGGCCTTGGGACTAGATTGGAACCCATACACCACGCAAATCGAGCCGCATGACTACATCGCTGAATACTTTGATGCATTGGCGCGCTTTAATACAATTGTGCTCGATTTTGACCGCGATATTTGGAGCTATATTTCCATTGGCTACTTCAAACAAAAGACCATTGCCGGCGAAGTGGGCTCTTCCACCATGCCTCATAAGGTAAACCCTATCGATTTTGAGAATTCAGAAGGCAATATTGGTATCGCTAACGCTATTTTGGGGCATTTATCGAGTAAATTGCCGATTTCTCGCTGGCAGCGCGACCTCACTGACTCTACTGTGCTGCGCAATCTTGGTGTAGGCATCGCACATAGTTTAATTGCCTTTCAATCCACCTTAAAAGGCATTAGCAAGCTGGATCCGAATAGCGAAAAAATGAATGCCGATCTAAATGACAATTGGGAAGTACTCGCTGAGCCCATTCAAACCGTTATGCGCCGCTATGGCATTGAAAAACCTTATGAAAAACTCAAAGAATTGACACGAGGTAAGCGTATTGATGAAGCCTCCTTACATCAATTTATTGATTCATTGGCCATCCCGGATGATGAAAAGGCTCGCCTAAAGACACTTAGTCCAGCAACTTATATTGGCAATGCGGTAGAACAGGCAAAAAAGATTTAACCAAGAACGCCGTTTTGTGAACTAGCGCACAGTGTTCATCAATAGAATTAAGGATAGTGGTTAACAGGCAACAGATGATGTGTGACCCCTTCCTACCCCCACAAGTCACCATCGACTGGTACCCAACCAACCCGGACTGCATCCCCCACCCCCGCAGTCCGGGTTTATTTTTGCCTGTCGTTTAGCATCGAATGAATTAAACTATGACCATGACCCTCACATTTCCTAATGGCATGACTGCGGATGAGTTTCTCCGTGACTATTGGCAAAAAAAGCCATTATATATCCCTGCCGCACTCAAGCATTTCACCGATCCACTCGTACCTGAGGAGTTAGCCGGGCTTGCCTGTGAAGATGATATTGCAGCTCGAATTATTCTAAATGACGATAAAAATAATTGGCAGGTACGCCATAACCCATTTAGCGAGGCTGATTTTACAACGCTGCCAGAAACACATTGGACCGTGCTTGTTCAGGATTTAAATAAACATATTCGCGAGCTGGATCAGTTACTCGATGCATTCACATTTTTACCTGCATGGCGTATTGATGATGTCATGGTCAGCTATGCAGCACCTTACGGTGGTGTTGGCCCTCACACTGATCAATATGATGTTTTTTTGTTACAAGGTTTAGGGACGCGTCGCTGGCAAGTTAGTGATGCAAAAAAAAATGCCGCACTAATCGAAGACATTGATCTTCGTATACTAAAAGAATTTGATGCAGAACAAGAATTTCTTCTACAACCAGGTGATATATTATATTTACCATCAGGCGTACAGCATTATGGCGTCAGTGATGAACCTTGCATGACATACTCAATTGGATTGCGTGCGCCAACTCAACTGGAATTGTTAGGTGACTATATTGATCAGCTTACTTTAAAACAAAATAATAACGCTGATCTACGATACAGTGATCCGCAACTGACCAACGCTAATACGGGTGAAATAAAACCAGAGGCACTGAAACAAATCACCCAATTAATAAAAACCATTCCTCATGATGAAGCGGAAATAAAACACTGGTTCGGAAGGTTTATTACAAGCACGCATCAAACATTAATAAGTATTCCCACTAAGTCTGAAATTGACACCAGCATTTTCAAACAACGCATTCAACAAGGCGACACGCTTTATCGTAATCCGACGAGTCGTTTTGCTTATATCGAGAACACTGATAGCACTAGTTTTTATATCGATAGCTGTTCTGCGACATTATCAGGCGCGACCGCAGGTGTTGCAAAATACATTTGCAACCATCGCAGCTTTAATGCCAATGTTCTTTCAGACTGGCTTGTTGATGAACAATGCCTGATGCTTTTAAGCACTTGGCAAGATATTGGTCTACTGGAATTCTCTGATGAGGATGATAATGAGGCCTGATTGGCAGATTAATTTAACAAGCTGGTCTAAACTTAACGACCAGAAGGCGATGAAGTTAATTCGCAATAACGTGTTCATCATTGAGCAATCTGTTCCCGAGGAATTAGAGTGGGATGAACTTGATGACCAGTGTCTACACTGTCTTGTTAACCATTCTGATGGAACACCTGTTGCCACAGCTCGCCTACATTATGAGAATAATATTGCTCATATCGGACGAATGGCGGTACTGAAGGACTACAGACATCTTGGCGCGGGAACACTTATGCTAAAAACATTTCTGGAACATGCTCAAACTATCGGTGTCAAACAAGTAGCCATTAATGCGCAAACAGTCGCAATGAACTTTTATAACCGGTTGGGATTTACTGCTATTGGTGATGAATTTGACGACGCAGGCATTCCACACTTTAAAATGCTACTTAATATAGGTGAAAACAATGACTGATGAAATGGTCCACATCATTCAAAATTGTAAAGTCGGTGAAGAACAAAAACTAAGGCTTTCTACTGTCGAACAAAACCGTGATGCCAGCTTAATGCTAGTAAGACAAGCACGGCATACCTTAGATATTGTTTGTCGTGATTTTGATCATGCCTTGTACGATAATAATGAATTTTATGATGCGGTTAAACTACTCGCGACCAGTAGCCCAAAAGCTAAAATAAGAATCCTTATTCAAGATAGCAGCAAAGCCGTAAAACAAGGACATCGTATTGTCGAGTTAGCGCGAAGGTTAACTTCTTTTATCAATATCAGGATCCAAGAGCATCAATTCAAAGAATTTAATGAAGCATGGTTAATTGTTGATTCCAGAGCTTGGATTCGTCGAACTTTTGCTGACAAATATCAGGCTGAACTAGATTGTTCTGCAGCACGGGTTCTTAAAGAGATCGGTAATGTATTTACTGGTATGTGGAATCAAGCCAAGCATGATCCAAATCTACGTCGGTTAAGTCTATAAACAGGTTAGGTGACTCAAATGCATATGCCCTCTTCAATTAAAACTGTTTTTTTTTTCATGTTATGTTTTTTCTCATTGTCTGCGCTTGCCGATCGGATTGAAGTCATTCATTTGAATGGCCGCAGTGCTAACGACATCATTCCGATTATTAAGCCACTGCTCCCACCAGAAACAGGCCTGAGCGCGCAAGGTTATCAATTAATTGTACGAGGCTCAGAACAAACAATTAATCAAGTTCATGATGTTCTTCTGCAACTTGACCATGCACCCAAGCAACTAATGATCAGCGTACGCCGAGGCGCCGCAGCTAGCTTTAACCGAAATGAAGCTAGTGCCTCCGGAACCATTAGTTCAGGTAATGGACGATTATCCGTAAATGGGGGCAAACAGAATAGCGTAAAACTTCATGAAACACGCAGTTCAATAAATGACAAATCAGTCCGTCGGATTCATGTCACCGAAGGTCGTCAGGCGTTTATTCAAACTGGACAACTTATTCCGGTAGGCGAAAAATACGTTGATCGATTTGGAAATCAAAGCAGTTCTGTTCGTTATCAAAATGCCAGCAGTGGCTTTTATGTGCTACCGCGACTTAGTGGTGATTTTGTAAACCTGGATGTATTACAAAATAATACCAGTATCGATCGCCATGGGCGACAACGTTTTAATGTTCAACGAACAGGCACTACCCTGCGTGGGAAGATGGGCGAATGGATAAGCATTGGCGGTGTTTCACAACAATCGAATCAATCAAAATCAGGTATTTTGCATTCGACACGTCGTGATAGTAATAGTGACTCGCAGATCTACATCAAAGTTGATCTCGTTAACTAAGATTTTCTTCTATTGATTGCTTAAGTTTAATTAGTTTTTGTTCTGACGATTTGCGACGAGCATCATCAGTATTCATTTCTAGCAGCGGTTTAAAGGAATGTTCAAGCTCTCTGGCGGCATCGCCTATTAGAGCAAGTTCAAAAGTCGCAGCAGAACCCGCTAAACCGTGCACTTTACGATCGAATTCGGCCGCCAAGTCCTCATCCCACTTTTTATCAAGTCTCTTCCATAGCAATTCAAGCTCTGTTATCAATGACGGTAGACTGTCTCGATATGCGAGGAACAAGGCTTTTATTCGTGATTGTTTATCTTCAGTCATCGTTTAGGCTGTATGAGTGATTATTTTTATGTATCATAGAGGGTAACATGGTATTCGCTGTAAGCAGTAGTCCTGTGTAAATAATCTATATTAATATCAGGATGTTAGCCAATAACCATGTCTTTATCTTCTCTGAATCAAGGTCAGCGTGAAGCTGTTGAGTACCAAGATGGGCCATTGCTCGTCATTGCCGGTGCTGGCAGTGGTAAAACACGGGTTATCACAACCAAGATATCTGAATTAATCCGCAAACACGATATGGAACCACGCTATATTGCGGCGGTTACGTTTACCAATAAAGCCGCCCGCGAAATGCGTTCACGTATTAGTGAAATGCTCGATAAAGCGAGCAGCAAAGGCTTACGGATTAGCACTTTCCACACCCTTGGCCTCAATATTATACGCTCCGAACTCGAGACACTTGGTTATCGTAAGGGATTTTCAATTTATGACGATACCGATAGCATGTCCGTGCTTAATGAACTTTCACGCGGCGAAACCGAAGAACGTTTAAGATTATTAAGAAATCAAATCTCTCAGTGGAAATCTGCTTGTATCTCGCACACGCAGGCCATGGCAACCGCAGAAGACAAACTAGTCTCTCGTATGGCTGAACTTTATGAAGCCTATGACCGCCATCTACATGCCTGTAATGCAATTGATTTTGATGATCTATTACTCATACCGGTTCAACTGCTGCAAAAAAATACCGACGCACTTAATCGTTGGCGGGACAGGATTCATTACTTATTGGTTGATGAGTATCAAGATACCAATAAAACCCAGTACGAACTCGTCAAACTGCTGGTAGGCGATCGCGGTTGCCTAACTGTCGTTGGTGATGACGATCAATCTATTTATGCTTGGCGTGGTGCGCAACCTGAAAATATGAACTTGCTTGCCGAAGACTATAAAAACCTTCGTGTCATTAAGCTTGAGCAAAATTACCGCTCAATGGGCGGCATTCTGCAAGCTGCAAACAGTGTTATCGCAAACAATCCACATGTATTTGAAAAAGCACTTTGGAGCGAATTGGGTTTTGGTGAGTCATTGAATGTTATTCGCGCTGCCAATGAAGAACAAGAAGCTGAAAAAGTTGTTACACGACTCTTACACCATAAATTCAAACATCGCACTAACTACAAAGATTACGCTATTTTATACCGCGGCAATCACCAATCACGCTTATTTGAGCGTGGACTACGCGAATACAACATCCCCTATTACCTCAGTGGCGGCACATCATTTTTTGCCTACACAGAAATCAAAGACATCATGTGTTATTTGCGTGTCATCTCAAACCCTGATGATGACAATGCTATGTTGCGTATTATTAATACGCCTCGACGTGAAATTGGTCCAGGGACACTTGAGAAATTAGTCGCCTTTGCTGCGGGTACAAATTCAAGTCTTTTTGCAGCCATGCATGATCCGTCGATCGTTAATGCTTTACCAAATAGAGCTGTTAGTCGAATTCAATATTTCTGTGATTGGTTGGACAAACAAGTTTATGCAACTGAGACTGAACGCCCTACGCTTGTCGTAAAAAATTTAATCAACGACATCGACTACGAACAGTGGTTAAAAGACAGCTACTCAGATGAAAAAATTGCTGACCGTAAAATGAAAAACGTTTCTGAATTAGTGGAGTGGATAGAACGATTATCGAACAAATCATCCGATGCTGTGCTTGCCGATATAGTTACTCGCCTAACCCTATTAGACATTCTTGATCGAGATGATGAACAAGATGGTGACCATGTTCATTTAATGACATTACATGCGGCTAAAGGCCTAGAATTCCCACACGTTTACCTAGTTGGTATGGAAGAAGATCTACTGCCACACCGAGTTAGCATCGAAGAAGATAATATTGAAGAGGAACGTCGACTCGCATATGTGGGTATTACGCGCGCACAAAAGACCATGTCTTTTAGCTACGCACTTCGCCGTAAACGTTATGGCGAAATGATTCAATGTACACCTAGTCGTTTCCTTGATGAAATCCCTCAGGAACTTCTTCACTTTGATGGTGAAAAAGAAGACCCCGAAAAAACTCAAGAAGAAGGACGCGCCACACTTAGTAGCTTGCGTGCCTTATTAAATGATAGTTAATGGAAACTAAAGCTACTATGTAAAGAATTAATCGTTTTCTTGTATAAGAAATTAATGAATCATGAGAACCGTTTAAATCCAAACAGACCAAGTAATGCAGAACCAAACAGTAACAACGCACCAGGAAGTGGTACTGGAGAAACTTCTATATTAAGGGCAGCTAAAGAAAAATCACTAAAATTGTCTATGTTTCCCTGCAATACAATTGACAAGGCATTTTGCTTAGTAAATCCGGTTGCATAATATCCGCCTGATATTCCTAAATTACCGACTGGGGGGCCAAATAATAAACCATCGATAACGGCTATCTCACCAGAATTTTCATTACCAAAAAGATCTAATAGTGACACATTAGAAATATCAACCGCGCTTGCAAAACTAATGGTGATTGTTTGATCAGATGTGTTGAAATGTGTTCCGCTCTCAGTAATTTCATCATTACCTATGCCAATACCATCACCGGCACATGCTAAACCGTGGCTAGTTTGTCCCGCTAGACAGCCAGATCGTTCTGAATCTGAATCATTAAATGTTAAGGAACCATTAGATGCAGTCAATGTAATGTTACCGACCGTAGCGGTAGTACCAGTTCCATTAGTTATTGCATTTGACCAACTTGAATCAGTGAAATCTATAAGAGAAGCATTGGCCATGAGAGGCAAGCTTAACAATATAAATGCTATTAAAGACGTAAATTTAGACGTTATATTCATTATGATAGCCCCCACCGAAGCCAAATATTAAATTCTTGATGCATACTAACCTTATGTGTAAGAATCTAGTATGACCCGATCGGGCTATCGGGCATATTTTTATACCTGCCCATACATACACTTAAAATAAGGAAATCTTATGTTCCACCCAATTACTATCCCCTTTGGCTGCGTTATGATGTTTAACGTTGTTGATTTAAAAGATGGCGTAACCGTGGCTGACGTAGAGTTAGTCCTAGGCGAAATGTGTAATGTTGTAAAAAATAATTATGGCGATGACCATGGCGGCTTTATCGGTGGTCAAGTTTATAAAAATGCAGGATTTGCTTCCGCTGAAGGCTCGCTACAAAACGATGAAGGTGAAGGTAAACGCATTAAGCAAAACATGGGTGACCTCGTTATCGTGACTTATTGGAATTCGTTTGATCAACATGAAAAATCACATGCAGATGAGCTCTTCAAAAAGCATTTCTCAAGACTCGCTGATTTCTGTGACGCAACCTACGAAGTCGGCTATGAAATGCTTTGGCAAGGTGTTCCGGAAGACGAATAAGCAGTAAGTCTAACAATGCCATAGGCATTTTATATTCACTAGTGCGAGTCTGGTACGACGCCAACCTGAGGCATATCAGCTAAGCCAGTTTCACGGGCGTGTTCTTCGAAGCCTTTATTGTGCCAGAAGAACGCGCCAGGCATTGTTGTCGGTGTTACGAGCACATAAAACAATGCACGACCGATTATCGCTGTCATTAACATAGATATCGACAATGCAATCATCAAGCCCATTGAAATCTCTGCCTTAGCTATACCAGTAAGCAATATTAATGACAAAACAATGCTTAGTCCGAGCCCGACGTTTCTTAATGAATAAGTATGACCAAACTTTGTTAACTGCACGTAATGAGAGGCTGCACCTTCATTGCCTTGTATTTTCATATCACGCGCATGTTGCCACAAGCCAATCGCCTCAATGATTAAACCAAACAAAATCGACAACGCTACAACATTCAGCAAAACACTGGCATCTTGATTTTGATATAACAATACACTGCTATAAACAAAACCTACCAACAAACCACCTAATGCAAACATACTCCCATAAAAACTCGTTAACACCTGCCAATGGTTCCAGAATGGTCTTGCCTTGATACGATAAATACTGTGCATGAAATACAGCGAGACAGGACCTGTCACAACTGCTGCCCACCCTGCAATGCTTATTATTGAATTAACCGTGCTATCAGAAAAGCCTAACCATTCGGTTAATATAAAGGGAAATGTCACAAGCACTGCATAAAGACCTAATAAATTATAAAAGACTGCAAGGCTTGCAACTTCGCGGCTAACTGGCGAGTAACGTAGGTTATAAAAAGCACGATAAAAATATTGTGGTTTACCTAGATGCATTGTTGATATAAACAGCGCATACGTTTCAATACCTAATAAGCCAAATAATAGTGCAGTATACGTAGTAGAATGTGCTGATGGTGTTAAATGCTCAAGACCAATCATTGGTCCTAAAAACAACAACAAGAATGCCCCAACAACCATCTGAGATATCAGGGTAAATAACACCAGTGGATCTTCACGTGAACGTAATTTCTTTAGATTCCATTGCCGCTCATAACCGTCTTTAGGATCGACAACTGGTTTAAAGCTTCCACCTTGAGTATTGTCATTGTCGTCACGATGATACTTTAAAGCAGTGCTATCAACCCTGACCATATCGCGTTGCAGCGTGCGTGTTTGTTGAAAGCGAATATTTGGATGAGTAATTTCGGTATCAGGGAACCCTGGCAACTCTGTCAGTGCTTGCGTGCGCCCTTCTGGAATATTTTCAATGACACCAAAATCTAGTGCATTACCTAAACAGGCCGAAACACAAGCAGGCTTTAACCCAACCTCCAGCCGATCTACGCACATATTACATTTACTGACTTGTCCTTTAACTGGATCCAACTGAGGTGCGTTGTAAGGACATACCCAAGTACAATAACCACAGCCGAAACAAATATCGGGATCTTGTAATACAGCGCCGTACTCAGCGAATTTTGTGTAAGCACGAGTCGGACACCCTTTTAGACAAACCGGGTCATCACAATGGTTGCAGGCCATTGAAATATTTAAGCGCTGGTAATCAGGGTAAGTGCCACCTTCAATAAAGCCCACTGAACGAAAAGCGATGTGCGCTGGGTTATCATTCTTTTCACTACAGGCGGCTTCACATGCGTGGCAGCCAATACAATTATCCGCTGTAAAAAAGAAACCATGCTGCTTATAACGATTGGGGTTTTCCCCCACCGCGGCATCATCGTTAATATTTAAACTTTTCCCGTATAACGTATCGCATGTTGAAACGGTATCTATCGGATCGTCATAACAGTTACGTGCTTTACTGATTGGATCATTAAGTAATGCGTAGTCAGGTTCATTGTCGCGTACTTTAAACATTATTAGGCCTTAAAATTTGCGCATTTCCATGCTGAGTCTTGCTGCTTGTTTTTGATCGCATATACGTTCTATTCGTATGGCTGATTGTTTATAAGCAGGTTGACGCGAATGTGGATCAAGCAAACCAAGGGTCAATCGGTTTGCACAGTCAAAAAAGTGAAATGGTAAGAACACCATATTTTTTGCTACGCGCTGTGTCGGCTGGGCCATGACAACAGCATCAGATCGGCGTGAGACTAAGCGTACGTATTCGCCACGTTGTATGCCTAATTCCTTAGCTAAATCAGGATTAATTTCAATAAATGGAATAGGACTGTATTTATTGTTATCGCCGATCTTGCCTGTCTTAGTACGACCATGCCAATGTTCAATTAGCCGACCTGTATTCAGCCAAATAGGGAATTTCTCATTTGGCACCTCATTATTATCAATAAACGGTAGTGGGATTAATTTTGCTTTACCATCAGGGAACCGGAATGTAGCATCCTCTGTATAAAGACGCTTACCACCTTGTGGCGGTAACTCTCCCTTATCAGCTTGCTCTTGAGTATATGGCCACTGAATACCACGTTGTTTTTCAATTAAGTCATGATCCATGCCTGAGATATCCGCTAAACGACCTTTAGAAATTTCGCGCATTTCTTTAAAAATATCCGGTGCATTTTCTAAAAATGTCACTTTGTTATCTTTATTAAAGCGCTCAGCCATTCTATTAAACACCCATAGATCAGGTTTTGCTTGGCCTGGTGGTGTCGCTAAAGGTTTAACAACACTGATTCGACGCTCTGTATTTGTCATCACACCTTCTTTCTCCGCCCAAGTACCGGCGGGAAAATAGACATGTGCATACTCAGCGCTTTCGGTGTCTTCATAACAATCTTGTACAACACAGAATTCAAGTTTCTCCATTGCTTTACGAATGCGTGCGGTATTCGGTAATGAGGTCAAAGGGTTGGTAGCAATTAACCAAAGCCCTTTTATTTGTCCTGATTCAATCGCATGAAAAATATCTGTTTGGAACATGCCACGTTTTTTAGGGAAAAATTCAGGATCAACATTCCAAAACTTTGCGATTTCTTCACGATCTTCTGCAGACTCTAAAGCTCGGTGATTGGGTAAACCTGAACAAGATGACCATTCACGTGTCCCCATTGCATTGCACTGGCCTGTTATAGAAAGACTTGTGCCCCCCGCTTTACCAATATTTCCTGTAATAAGTGCCAAGTTATTAATACCCACAACACCATCTGAACCATGTGTTGATTGATTAATCCCCATGGTCCAAATTTGCATCGCTGATTTAGACGTTGCAAAAATACGCGCCACGTGACGAATTTGATCTTCATCGATACCACATATCTTTGCTGCAGTAACCGGATCATACTTAGCGACCTCAGCTTTTAACTCTTCAAAGCCATTGGTGTTAGCTTCTATGTATGCCATGTCTTGTAGTTCTTCATCAATAATGACATGCATTAGTGCATTCATTAACACCACATCTGTACCTGGGGTAACCGGTAAGTGCATGTGTGCATTTTGTGCCAACATCGTGACACGTGGATCAACGACAATTAAGGTAAAGTTTTTCTTCTCTTGCGCTTCTTTCATACGCCAATAGATAATTGGGTGTTGTTCTGGAAGATTGGAACCCCAAGCAATCAAACAATCAGTGTGTTCAAAATCCTCATAACATCCAGGCGGTCCATCAGAACCGAATGAGCGTTTATAACCAGATACGGCAGATGCCATACATAAGGTTGTATTACCGTCATAGTTATTAGTGCCAATTAAACCACGTGTTAATTTCCCAAGTGTATAGAATTCTTCGGTAAGCATCTGACCGGTAGATATAATGGCAAACGAATCGCGCCCATATTTTTCTTGTATGCGGACAATTTCATCATGGGTTTTATCAAGCGCTGTATCCCATGATGTATTTTTCCATGGTTCATACCACTGTTCGCGAATTTTCGGTTCTAAACCACGCCCTGCAGAATCAAATAATTCATGTTCAAAGATTCCCTTTAAACATAACTTCCCGCGATTCACATCAGCATCGGCGACACCACGCGAAGCAACGGGTTTACCCTTATCGTTTAAACCCACCTCAATAGAACAGCCGGTAGAACAATAACCACATACGGCATACTTCCAGTCGACAACACCTTTGTCGGCAATTTTAATTGGATTCTTTTGTTTACGACCAAAAAGCATCTTAAATACCAGCCAGATTAATCCTTGTTAGGACAACCTTCATTAGGAGTTAATGACAAAAATATTTTATTCCCATCCATCTTTATAGGGTAACTGGCTGCACACCCTTGATCAGGAGCGACTGCATTACCGCTATCAAGCATGATTTTCCAATCATGCAGCGGACATGAAACTCGATCGCCATGCACAATGCCTTGCGACAATGGCCCTTGTTTATGTGGACACTCATCACGCAGTGCGAAGATTTCATCTTTTGCTGTACGAAAAACCGCAATATCGCCATCAGGCGCGTTCACAACACGCGCACCTAACTGAGGAATATCATTTAAACTACCTACTTCAACCCATTCATTACTCATATTCTTATCTCGACGTTTAGTGCTTACGCATTAATACTCTTCATTGGTTCGAATTCATGCTTTTCAGCACCCTTGGCACGCGCTTCCCACGGGTCATCTTGAGAAAAGCTTTGCGAGAAATGGAATCGTTTCGCGAGTGCTCTACGATTATCTTCATCATCAACAACATGCTCCTTAACATAGCCTAAACCCACACGCTCAATCCATGGCGCGGTACGTTCTAAATAGTGAGCTTCTTCGCGATATATTTGCATGAAGGCCGCCGCGTATTCCAACACCTCATCAGCTGTCTTAACACTGCAAAGTAAATCCGTAACGCGCACTTTAATGCCGCCATTACCGCCAACGTGTAGTTCGTAGCCTGAGTCAACACAAACAACACCAAAATCTTTAATGGTTGCTTCAGCACAGTTACGTGGACAACCCGATGCGGCCATTTTATATTTATGCGGCGTCCAGGATCCCCAAGTCATCTTTTCTAAGTCGATACCTAACTGTGTGGAGTCTTGCGTACCAAAGCGACACCATTCTTTACCTACACAGGTTTTTACTGTGCGCAATGCTTTGCCATAGGCGTGGCCAGATACAAGCCCTGCGCCGTTTAACTCACCCCACACCTTGGGTAATTCTTGCTTGGTTAACCCAT
>Ga0316205_10001489_pt1 | contig 29116 bp, 26 predicted proteins | sample 3monthpyrite_MG_FD_204941 | JGI IMG/M metagenome (GOLD analysis project Ga0316205, IMG submission 204941) | Microbial mat bacterial communities from mineral coupon in-situ incubated in ocean water Damariscotta River, Maine, United States -... | ecosystem: Environmental > Aquatic > Marine >...
GGACGAAATAATCGAACTGGTCGCAACCAGCAAGGTAACAACCGGAACCAAAACCGGAACCAGCAAGGTCGTCGCAATCAAGCTAACCGCGGTCAAAACCGTAATCAGGGTAATGCGAATAAAGAAAGTAATCGCCCTCAAGCAAACAAAAATACTAAGCCAGCTGATGACAATAAACCAGCAGCAACAAATGAATCCAATGTAGCGGCAAATCAATCCTCTCCTGAAAACAAGAGCGATGATAAAACCAGTACTAATCAAAGTAATAGTCGTCGCCGTGGCCGACGCGGTGGCCGTAGAAGAGGCAACCGCAACAACCAACAAAATAACGCAACTACAGATACAGCTGAAGCTTCAACTGCTAACACTTCAACCGCCAATGGTGAAATTCAGTCAACGCAAGCAGCGCCTTCAAAGCCTGTCAGCAATGATCAAAAAACAGCGACTAGCACACCAAAACCTGTTGCACCTGCACCTGCACCAGCGGCGGCACCAAAGTCTGATGCATCTGCGCCAGTGACAGCACCAAAACCCATTGCACCTGCGCCAGCAGTAGCACCAAAGCCCGTTGCACCTGCGCCAGCAGTAGCACCAAAGCCCGTTGCACCTGCGCCAGCAGCAGCACCAAAACCCGTTGCACCGGCACCAGCAGCTGCACCAAAACCGGTTGCACCTGCGCCAGCAGCAGCACCAAAACCCGTTGCACCTGCGCCAGCAGCAACACCAAAACCCGTTGCACCGGCACCAGCAGCTCCACAACAAGTTTTCACTAAACCGGCGGCAGCATCAGCCCAGCCAGTAACATCAAAGCCTGCTGACTCTGATAAACCAAAAACTGATACATCAGCTTCTAAAGCGTCTCAACAAGTCTTTACGAAACCTAAAGCTGACAGTAAACCGGCACCAACGGCTAATCCCTTTATGCCTAAGCCGCCTTCAGATAAAGAATAAAATGATTAAAGTACTCTTTGTTTGCATGGGTAATATCTGTCGTTCACCAACTGCCCATGGTGTTTTTGAAGCAAAGATGAAAGCTACCGGCATGATTGGTGACGTTGAAGTGGATTCAGCCGGCACGCATGCTTACCATGTCGGCGAGAAGCCCGATGCACGCTCAAGCCAATGCGCAAAAGAACGTGGTTTTGACTTATCCTACATACGTGCGCGTAAAGTTGAAGTCAGTGATTTTGATTACTTTGATTATGTGCTTGCTATGGATAATGATAATTTATCAATTTTAAAATCAATGGCGCCAACTAGGCATAAGGACAAAATCAGCTTGTTCCTGGACTTCGCAAAAGAAAAAGTAGAATCAGAAGTGCCCGATCCTTACTACGGCGGCCCGAATGGTTTTGATCATGTCTTTGACTTAGTAGAAGCAGCGAGTGATGGTTTACTTAACGAAGTTAAGAAAAGAATTAAGCCTTAGCAATTAAACGCCTAACTCTTTCCAGTTCTTCCTGTGTATCCACACCAGGAGGAGGAATAGCAGAAGCTTCACTGATGTGTATCCGTTCATCATTCCAAAGCACACGTAATTGTTCCAGTGATTCCATTTCTTCAATATCACATATCGGCCAGTTCACGTAGCGATTAAGAAATCCTGCACGATAAGCATAGAGTCCAATATGTCGATAATGCATGTGATGGCCAGATGGACGGAAACTAGAAACACGAAAATGTTCTCGCTCCCAAGCGATCGGTGCACGACTAAAATACAAGGCGTATCCTGCTTTGCTAAACACGACTTTTACCACATTTGGGTTAGCAACATCCTCAGCTGAATGAATGGGTGTGCATAAGGTTGCAACACTTGCATCCTGATGATCGTGTAAATCTTTTGCAACTTGCTCAATAAGCCCCGCAGGCATTAATGGTTCATCGCCCTGTAGGTTTACAATAATGTCTTCATCATTACATGACAAATGCTTTGCCGCTTCAGCAAGACGATCAGTGCCCGAACGATGCGTATCTGCTGTTAATATAACCTCTGCACCAAAGCCTTTTGCCGCTTGTTCAATACGCTCATCATCCGTTGCTATATAAACGGCAGCCGCTCCACTTTCAATAGCACGTTCATACACATGCTGAATCATTGGTTTACCACAGATATCGATCAGTGCTTTACCCGGTAGACGAACCGATGCAAAGCGCGCAGGAATGATTACGCTAAAGTTCATTCTACTTCTTCATCTGCTGCTAAGTGTCGAGCTTCTTCTTCGAGCATAACAGGAATATCATCATGCAGCGGGTATGCGATTCGATCTACTTTACAAATTAATTCTTTATCTGCTTTATTATACGTAAGTGGCCCTTTGCATAATGGGCATACAAGAATTTCTAATAATTTTTTATCCATGCTCTTTTCTCTTTTCTAGTAGTGCCAATAAACGTGGCGCAAAATGTTTATTAAGATCGGCTTGCACTGGCACGAACCAATGTTGCTGACATTGGAAACGCTGACATTTTACGGCATCCTTTTCGGTCATTAGAACAGGCAGTTCATCATCAAAACAAGCATCTTTTTCTTTGAAAGAATGATGATCTGTGTAGGCATGCTCAATAAGCTTAATACCGAATTTCTTAAGCCCATTAAAAAACCTATCAGGATTCCCTATGCCACAGACAGCATGTACAGTTTGATCTTTGAATCTTTCTAGACCTTGAACTTTATCTGTCACCAGGTTTTTAGCAACAAGTCCTTTTACAAGCATGGCATATTCACCGCGACCAGCCACACCATTGGTTATAACAAAGTCAACATTATCAAGTCGTGACACAGGTTCTCTAAGTGGTCCTGCCGGTAATAAACGATGATTTCCATGACGCCGTATACTATCTATAACAGCTATTTCAATATCACGCTGCATTGCATAATGTTGTAAGCCATCATCTGAAACGATGACATTACAATCTGTGTGTTCAAGTAATGCTTCAATCGCAGCACAACGGTCAGGACCAACAGCGATAGGACATTTACAGCGCCTCGCAAGTAACACTGCTTCATCACCAACAATAACCGGGTCACTGTCTACTCTCACCTGCTGTGGCCAACTACCGGCTTTACCTTTATATCCGCGACTTACAATGGCAGGTTTATAGCCAGCATTTTTTAACAGTTCAACAATCCAGATAACGAGTGGCGTTTTGCCACTGCCTCCAACTGAGATATTCCCAACAACAATGATTGGAACAGGAAATGATTGGCTCTGTTTCCAAGCGTGATCATAAGCAAAACGCCTGATTTTAACTAATTGGCTAAATAACCAACTAAAAGGCAAAAACAACACACACTGCCAGCTATTACCATACCAAACATTGTTGAAAAATCGCGTCAGCCAAGATGTCATTGTTTAGGCTTCTCGATCGCTAAACTGCATACGGTGAAGTAACGCATAACGACCATCTTTGTTTATCAGTTCTTCATGTGTTCCTTGTTCCACAATTTCGCCTTCATGCATGACCATAATAATATCAGCATTTTCAATTGTAGAAAGTCGGTGAGCAATCACTAATGTTGTTCTATCTTGCATCAATACTTCTAATGCAGCCTGAATATGGCGTTCTGATTCAGTGTCTAGTGCTGAGGTTGCTTCATCAAGAATTAGGATCGGCGCATTTTTAAGTAAAGCCCGCGCAATCGCAAGGCGTTGTCTTTGTCCACCTGAAAGTAGCACACCGTTCTCACCAACCATCGAATCAAAACCATCAGGAAGCTTATCAACGAATTCAGTCACATGTGCCATATCTGCAGCACGCCTTATTTCGTCACGGTTTGCACCATGCAGGCTACCGTAAGCTATATTGTTAGCAATCGTATCGTTAAAGAGTGTTACATGTTGACTCACCAACGAGATGTGTTGTCGCAGGTCAAGCAACTTAATATCATTTACGTTCTGGCCATCAATCGTTATTGAGCCGGCTCTGGCATCGTAGAAACGAGGTAACAAGTTAACCAATGTTGTTTTACCACTTCCTGAGCGTCCAACAAACGCGACCGTCTTGCCTGCCTCCGCTGTAAAGGAAATATTATTAAGTACTTTGTCTGAATTCTCTGAGTAACTAAAATTAACGTCAGCGTAAGAAACCTTTCCTTTAATCTCTTTTAATTCATTTGTGCCCGTATCTCGTTCCTTTTCAAGATCAAGAAACGTAAAGATACTTTGCGCAGCAGCAATACCTGTCTGAAGATATTGGTTCATTGATGTCAGACGTTTTATAGGTCGCTGCAGTACAATTAATGTCGTTAATATTGAAACAAAAACACCCGGCGTCACAACATCTTTCATCGTCTCTGATGTGGCGTAGTAAATAACCAGCGCTGTACCACTCGCTATGAGCAATTGGACTACGCCCATACTTAATGCTCGTAACACATCCATTCTTACTTTTTGTTTACGGTTATACTCATTTTCTTTTTCAAAATTTATCGATTCAATATCTTGGCCACCAAATGTTTTAACAACACGGTGCCCTTCTATGATTTCTTCAGTAACATGCGTAATACCGCCCATACTGTTTTGGATACGCTTACCAACTTTACGGAATTTCTTACTCACAAAGGAAATAACCCAGATAACCAATGGGCCAATAACAACAAAAATAAGCGTTAATTCCCAACTGTAATAAAGCATCAACGCAATCAGGCCTATCGCTGTCAGACCTTCTTGAACAATAACTGTAATCGCATTTGTCGATGCGCGGCCAACTTGCTCAGCATCGTAACTCATTCTTGACAACAACGACCCAGACGTGGACCTGTCATATTCTGCAGCAGGCAATGCAAGTAAATGTTCAAACATCTCTTTGCGAAGTTGCTTAATCACCGCACGCCCTACTCTACTCATACAGTATGTAGAGATAAAATTAACCACGATCCTGACTGCAAACAACGCAACTAGCAAGATAGGTATTAATGCAATAGTGTCCGGGTCACGAGCAATAAGACTATCATCAACCAATGGTTTCATTAATGCCGGGAAGCCTACTTCGGTAGCGGAAAACCCTATCATACCAATGATTGCGAACAGAAACATTTTCCAATGCGGTACAACATAAGTAAGTAAGCGACGGTAAGTCTGCATGCCGCTAAGTTGATTGCTAGATTGAGTCATAATCTTAATTATCTTTGGACGATAATCGCGTTGCAAATGTCAGGCGTGTAAAGCCAAGTTGCCGAGCCGCGTCCATTGCCGCTACTACTGATTGGTGTGATGCTTGACCATCAGCACTAATGATCATTGGGATATCCCGCTTATCACCTGCGATTTTTACAATAGCCGCTTTTAATGTGCCAAGTTGTGTATTAATAATCCGTTCACTATTTATGGCGTAATTACCTTTTGCATCGATTGAAACTTCTACTTGTAAAGTCTCTTTTTTTAATACTTCGCCTTCAGCATTTGGTAATTCAATGCTTAATTCTGCTTCTTTGTCGAAGGTTGTCGATACCATGAAAAAGATCAAGAGTAAAAACACCACATCAATTAGAGGTGTTAAATTTACATCTGGATCATCTACACGTTGTGAGCGAAGTTTCATTCTTCTTTATCACCTTCTAAGTGCTCACCTTCAACATCGTCTGCTTCACGTTCGCCATGCATTACTTCAATTAATTTTAATGCTTCTTGTTCCATGGTAATAATTAACTCATTAACATGTCCCTTAAAATATCGAGAAAACATCAAGCTAGGAATGGCTACCGATAAACCAGCTGCTGTTGTAATCAAGGCTTTAGAAATACCACCCGCCAGATTAGCCGGATCACCAACACCATGTTCAATAATTGCCGCAAAGACATCAATCATTCCAACAACAGTGCCAAGTAAGCCCAGTAACGGTGCAATTGAAGCAATTGTTCCTAAGGTATTTAGAAAGCGCTCGAGCTCAGGAACAATATGACGCCCAGCATCTTCGATGCTTTCTTTCATGATTTCACGGGGATGATGTCGGTTTATTAATCCTGCAGCAATCACCTTACCTAGTGGAGAACTGTTTCTGAGATGATTAACTTTCACCTCATCCAAATCGTTGGCCTTAGCCCAGTGCCAAACCTGTGCAACTAGGTGTTTAGGGGCGATTTTTTTACGTTGAAGTGACCAAAATCGCTCTACGATAATGGCAACAGCCAGAATGGAACAGATGACAATGGGTAGCATAAGCCAACCACCGGCTTTTACGAATTCAAACACGGTATCTTTACCTTCGTTATCTTATTGAATTATAAGTTATTTTTATCATATCTCGTCGACTTTTGGATATCTTCATCAGCCATGGATTATTGTACAACATGACCACCACAATACCATCACTGACTGTGCCAGTAGCGCCTCAATTTCTCTCGCCAACGTGTCGGCTGCGATATGCCAGATGGGGTGACTATAAGTGAAATAGCACCAGAATTCTGTGTTTCAAGCCAGCTTATCTGCTTATTCTCATAGCGCTTAATCACTCTAGCATGTGGAAACCGATAGCGATTTCGATAACCATTGGCAATCAAAATGATGTCTGGCGACACTGTACTAATAAACGACTGTGATGATGAGGTCTTGCTGCCATGGTGTGGAGCAACCAAGACGTTACTTCTCAGTTTCTCACCATATCGTTCAATGAGCTTTGTTTCAGCCCGTTGCTCAATATCCGCCGGTAATAAAACAACCGTTTTACCAACTCTAACCTGCAAAACACAAGATTGGTTATTACCACCAATAGTCATTTCAGCTTGCGGATGTAGTATCTCAAACCTTACATTATCCCATTGCCACGATTGCCCCGCTTGGCAAACCATTGCCTCAGTATTGTGCCAACGTTGAGGGTTTGCGCCACTGTAGATACGTTTGACTGATATATTATTTAAAATAGCATTCGCGCCGCCACTGTGATCATTGTCACCATGGCTAACAACTAAAGCATCTAGGCTATTTATTCCATGATGCTTTAAAAATGGCAGGACAATCTTTTCACCTGCATCAAAACTCGAAGAATACCTTGGGCCCGTATCAAAAATGAGACTATGTTGTTTTGTTTGTAGTAGAACTGATAAACCTTGACCAACATCAATCAGTGTCATTCTTAGCTCACCCACATCTGGACTTTGCCGAGTTATCAGCAATGCAGGTAAAAACAATAACAAGGCTAACCATTTTGCCGGCATACCACGTGGCATTAATAAATAGAATGCACCAAGACTTGCTGGGATGAGCGTCCAAGCGAGTGGCGCTGAAGTATCGACAACCGACCATGACTGTGCCGCTAACTTTTCAAGTACATACCATAAGATAGCTAATGAATCAGTTGCGATCCCTAGTAACCATGTAGACAACGATGGCGCAACATCCAATAACGATGTTGCGAATAATGTAACGGGGACCGTCACAAAACTAACCCAAGGCACAGCAAGTAGATTAGCGATAGGTGCAACCACGCTAACGCGCTGAAAAAATAACAACATCAAAGGCAGCATACCAATGGCGATAACAAACTGAATTCGCCCCCAGCTTTTTATTGATGATGCACTTTTTATTCTACCTGTGGCTGCAAACAAGATAGTAGCAACCGCACCAAACGATAACCAAAACCCAATATCTAATACGGACATCGGGTCAAAAATCAAAATGACGAGCAAGCTAAATGCAAGCACATTAGATGGCCGAATACTGCGTCGTTGTATTAACGAAAACATTACAACACAAACCATGATAAATGCGCGCTGAGTAGGGATTGAAAATCCGGCTAGTAGCGCATAAATAAGTGCGGCAAAGATGGCTGCTATCGCCGCGGGTATTTGCGCCGGCACTCTTCGCAAAATAAACTGACTATTCGAGACAAACAGCCTAATGAGAAAAAATGCAAAACCTGCAACCAACCCAATGTGTAAACCAGAAATTGCAACGAGATGAATCGTACCTGTCGCTGTTAGAACTTTCCACTCTTCTGAGGTTATACGATCTCGATTACCAATTGCTAATGCCTCAACCAAACCTTGATGCGGTTTATCCTTTAACTGTTTTCGCAACGAGCTCGAAATTAATTGCCGTAACTTCGCAACTGATTGAGATAATGAAATACTATCAATGGCATTGCTTAATTTTTGATTAACCTCATTACGTCGAATGTAACCTGTTGCCGAGATCGCTTTACGATACAAACTGCGCTCATAATCAAAGCCACCAGGATTCATGGAACCATGTGGTCGCTTTAGTTTAACCAATAAACGCCAGCGCTCACCTGCTTGTGGTATTTGATGTAATTTTTCATACCAACCAAGCTTAAATTGATAACCTTTATTCTCAAGACGTGTTTTGAAATTGAATTGTGTCGAACGTGAAGAAGTCTTAGGAATACTGCTAATAACACCTTCGACTAACAGCTCTTTACCTTCCAATTCGGTTGGGAACTGATTGTGTTGAAACAAGACAATGCTAACGAATGACCAACTAAAGCCCAGCAGCAATGCAAAGACTAGTTTTACCCAGCCTTTTGACCAAAAAAGTCCCAACACCGTGATCGGAAACAACAACAACCAAGCTGTTGATGGTATTTGAGAGGATTGCTGACCAGCAACAATACCAATCATAAATGCGATCGTCCCTGTACGCATGATGATTTATGTGCCCTTCATGGCAAAATGTTAGATAATAGTCCCTTATCTAAGTAACCATAGCATCAGAAGTAAAAATGGCCAAAAATCTCGTTAAACGCTACATGCCCAGTCGCGAAAAAGTATTGAATAACAAGTACTTAAAGGTGTTTGGCAAGCTGTTGTACGACCCAAACCTATTTCACATCAACCGACGCTCAGTATCTGGCGCATTTGCGGTAGGGCTGTTTTTTGCTTGGATACCCGTTCCATTTCAAATGGTTTTTGCTGCGGCTGTTGCCATACCGGCACGCACCAACCTAATCATTTCCCTTGCGCTGGTATGGGTCTCAAACCCCATTACCATGCCTCCCCTATTTTACTTTGCTTATCAACTTGGTGGACGGATACTGGGGGTGAAGGCAAAACATTTTGATTTTGAGTTGAGCTTTAGTTGGTTGGCCAATGAATTATCGCTTATCTGGCAGCCGTTTCTACTGGGCTGTTTGATCATGGCTGTTTTTAGTTCAATATTTGGTTATACGTTTATGCGTTTGTTCTGGCGTTGGAATGTTGTTGCGCGGTGGCAAGCACGTAAGAAGCGTAATCTTTAAGTCACTGTTCCCAAGTCTAACGTTAAGACGCGATCCATTCGATGTGCCAAGGTTTCATCATGCGTCACAATCACAAAGCTGGTTTGATGTGTTTCATTTAGTTCAATCATCAGATCATGTAAACGTTCTGCATTGTAATTATCCAAATTACCTGTTGGCTCATCCGCCAATACACACTTAGGTTCGGTCACCAATGCCCGGGCAAAGGCTGCACGTTGGCGTTCACCCCCTGACAACTCAACGGGACGATGTTGCAAGCGACTGTCTAAACCAACCTGCTGCAACACTTGGCATGCTTTTTCAGTGGCTATAGAGGGCCGTGTGCCGCGTAGCATTAATGGCATGGCCACATTTTCCACGGCTGTAAATTCTGGTAATAAATGGTGGAACTGATAAACAAACCCTAAGCTACGGTTGCGTAGTTTAGCCCGCTTTGCTTCACCTATCTTTGCGATATTAATCCCGTCAATAATGACTTCACCATGCGTCGGTATATCAAGTCCACCCAACAAATGAAGCAAGGTGCTTTTACCAGCCCCAGAGCGACCAACAATCGCAACACGCTCAGCACTTTTTACTTGTAGATTTACATTTTGTAAGACGTCAACTTTCAGATCGCCATCTTCGTAGGATTTAGCTAGATCATTACATTCGATTACATTACTCATAACGTAATGCCTCGGCAGGTTGAACATAAGCTGCTCGACTCGCTGGAATAATAGTAAAGATCATTGTAACGACAAATGATGCAACTGAAATGGCTATAACATCGGACCACTGTAAATCAGACGGTAATTCACTGATTAAATAAACATCCGGTGATAAAAATTTAACTTGAAATAAAGACTCAATGGCTGGAACGATCGTATCGATATTTAACGCCAAGGTCACTCCACCAATAACACCCAAGGCAATCCCTACCAAACCAATAATGAGTCCTTGAGTAATGAATATCCAAGTAATTCTAAATGGTGTTGAACCTAATGTTCTCAATATAGCAATGTCGCTTTGCTTTTCCGTTACCGTCATCACCATCATGGCAATAATATTAAATGCCGCAATAATAATAATCAGAATCAAAATAATCGACATGATTCGTTTTTCAGTTTGCACCGCGCGGAAGAAATTTGCATGCAACTTACTCCAATCATTAACTAAATAGCCGCCGGGCAATTGTTCAACAAGTTCTAAGCTAATACGTGGGGCATCGAAAATATCTTTAATCTTAACGCGAACGCCTGTTATGTTCTTGCCCATACGCATTAGCTTTGCAGCATCATTGATATGAACCACAGCAAGTCCACTGTCATATTGGTTGTGGCCGGTTTCAAAAATACCTGCGACTGTGAAACGTTTTAATCGCGGCAATATACCAGCAGGCGTGACGGCCGCTTGTGGTGTTACCATTGTCACTTTGTCGCCTAAATAAACACCCAAGCTTCGTGCTAGATATTTCCCAAGATAGATTTTAAAATCACCCGCTTTGAGATCATCAAAACTACCTAGCAGAATCCCCTTCTGTACTTCTGAAACATTTGGCTCAAGGCTTGGATCAATCCCTCGAACAAACGCCGCACTGACATACTGCCCATTCGTTAGCATGCCTTCAGTCCGAATAAAGGGTGCGGAACCGACTACTTGAGGATTTTTAGACGTGCTAGTCATAACCTCTTTCCAATCACTCAGCTCGCCATCCATACCTTTGATAGTAATATGTGAGGCCGCCCCGAGGATTCGCTCACGGACTTCTTTCTGGAAGCCGTTCATGACTGATAGCACCGTAATCATCACCAAAACGCCGAGCATGATGCCGACGATAGAAATCAGTGAAAATATCGAGATAAAATTATTACGGCGACGTGCTTTGGTATAGCGTAGGCCGATATATAGTTCAATTGGACGAAACATGCTGCGCATTAAACCATATGACTAGGATATTGACCACTCACTATATTGTGGTCTGGGTCGCAGTTTTTGATTCTGCACCTATATAAGGTATAACATGACAATGTTATCATTATTCAATAGCCACGGACTCGGAGCCACATCATGCTAAACCTAAAGACATTGATTAAATCTGCCCTGTTATTGTGCCTGCTTAGCGCGCCTTTTAGCCTTTCCGCTGAGACACTCAGTATCATCAATCAGCCTGAAAACAGCGAAAATGGCGTGTTACGACCAACACGCGGTATGACTATGCAACAGGTTGAAGCCAAATTTGGCGCACCGGCTAGCATTAACCCAACTGTTGGTGAGCCTCCAATTACCGGCTGGGTCTATGACCAGTACACAGTCTACTTCGAACATCAGTATGTCATCCATGCGGCTGTGAACCATTAAGGTTTACGTAATATCTTTACAACCTAGGGAACATATCGGCCTGTTTTTAACATCGTATGAATAGAACGCTTCCTGCCGAATGGTACCCGCAATCAGGGGTAATGCTAACTTGGCCACATAAAAAAACCGACTTCGCCAGTGAACTGTCTCGTGTCGAAGTCGTGTTTTGCATGCTTGCCAGTATAATTAGCCAATATGAGCAAGTCATCATTTGCTCTAGTGACGAACAACATTCATTGCACATCCAACACCTATTAACACAAGCAAATTGTATGCTTGAAAATGTAAGTCTTTATGAGGTGAATTCTGACGACAGTTGGGCCCGTGACCATGGCCCACTGACTATAATAGATAACAACCAAGCAACCTTACTCGATTTCAAATTTAATGGCTGGGGTAACAAATACCCGCATCAACAAGATGACTCTATTAATGCTGCATTAGCGTCACAAGGTGCATTCAAAGCAGCGCTAAAATCACTCGGCTTAATTCTTGAAGGTGGCAGTATTGACAGTAATGGCAAAGGGACGCTACTAACAACAAGCCCTTGCCTTCTATCCGTATCGCGAAACCCAACCCTCAGTAAATCAGAAATTGAATCACAGCTGAAAGACGTACTCGGCATAACGACAATTCACTGGCTTGATTATGGTTTGCTCATTGGTGACGATACCGATAACCATATTGACATGTTGGCACGCTTCGTTAACACCGACACAATCTGTCATATGGTCTGCGATAATAATGAAGATCCTCATGCACTATGGATGCGTCAATTAAAAAATGAGCTACAAGCGTTAAGACAAACCAATGGCGAACCCTATAATCTTGTTGAACTCCCCTTCCCTAGAGCGATTTATAATGACGATGGCGAACGATTGCCGGCGAGCTACTGTAACTTTTTAATCATTAATAAAGCCGTGCTCTTGCCTATTTATGATTGCCCACAAGATGAGCAAGCAATTAAAGTTATTAGCGACTGCTTTCCGGACAGGGTGGTTTTTCCTATTGATTGCCGATCACTGATCGAGCAACATGGCAGTCTACATTGCATCACGATGCAGTTACCAATAGGTGCGCTCCCAGACAAGCATTGTTAAAATACCCCTATGAATGAATCAAATATAATTCGAGCGGCTGCGCTGCAAATAAATAAAGACGATGATATAGAACAATATATCGCCAAAGCAGCTAAACAAGGTGCACAACTCGTTGTTCTCCCAGAGCTACATGACCATGCCTATTTTTGTCAGGTAAAAAATCCGACTAACTTTAAGCTAGCGATTAGTATTCCCGGTCCTGAGACAGAACATTACAGTCAGCTAGCAAAAAAATATGGCGTTGTACTGGTTACCTCGCTATTCGAAAAAGTCAGTGAACAAAAATATCATAATACAGCCATCATATTTGACACTAATGGTCACCAAGCCGGTCAATACCGAAAAATGCATATCCCTGAAGGCCCAAATTATTATGAGAAATTTTATTTTGCTGAAGGCGATCTTGGTTTTAAACCTATTCAAACATCCATTGGTAAAATTGGCCTATTAGTCTGTTGGGATCAATGGTTTCCAGAGGCCGCGCGTTTAATGACCTTGGCGGGTGCGGATATACTCGTTTACCCAACAGCTATTGGCTGGGAACCAACGGATACTAATGAAGAAAAAATACGCCAACTTGATGCATGGAGCATCATTCAACGTGCCCATGCAGTTGCCAATAGTTTACCGGTTATAGCCTGCAATCGTCATGGCTTTGAAGATGATCCTAGTCATGAAACAGCGGGCATAGATTTTTGGGGCAATAGTTTTATCAGTGGCCCACAAGGTGAAATACTTGCCTCAGCAAATGACAACGAATCAACCATTGTCAGCGCCGACATTGATTTAACGCAAACCCAACAAGTTAGGGAAGTCTGGCCATATTTGCAAGATAGACGAACAGACAGTTATCATGATCTCAGTCAATGCTATCCCAGCAAGAAATAGGAATAATTAAGTATGATCTTATTACTGCATCCTAATACTGACAAAAATAGCGATACATACCATTCATTACTCAAGAGACTTGCGCTCCTGAGTGATGTACAAACACGCGTCCATGATGTGGTCGGTACAGAACAAGTCCTTACCGAAATCTACTTACTCGGCAATACTAGCGCTTTATCTATCGATGAGATGCAAGACTACCCCTGTGTCGAACGCGTTATTCGTATCTCTGAGGAATACAGAATTTTAGGCCGTCATGCTGATGAACATCGCCCTACATCATTTGAATATAATGGTGTTAAATTTGGTCAAGACACGCTGAATATTTTCGCCGGTCTCTGCGCCGTTGATAACCAGGAACATGTGGAATTGATGATGAAGGCCTTACAAGCCAATGGACAAGTTTGTACACGAATGGGCGCTTACAAACCCAGAACCAATCCTTATTCTTTTCAAGGTCAAGGTAAAGCATGTTTGCCTTGGGTGTTTGAATTGGCGGGTAAATATGGCATTAAAGTCATTGCCATGGAAATTACCCATGAATCACATGTCGACGAAATCAACGAAGCCCTTGAACAGACAGGCCACCCAACGGGGGTAATGTTACAAATAGGTACGCGAAACACTCAAAACTTCGAATTGCTTAAAAGTGTTGGCCAACAAGCTACCCACCCTGCGTTATTAAAGCGTGGCTTTGGGATTACGCTTGAAGAATCCATTAATGCAGCTGAGTATATTGCCAGTGAGGGCAATCAGAAGGTCATCTTTGCCCTACGCGGTATGAAAACTAACATGGGTGATCCGCATCGTAACTTTGTCGACTTTGCTCATGTTCCCGTTGTTAAACGCCTTACCCGTATGCCCGTATGCATTGATCCATCTCATTCAGTAGGCACGCGCGATGCCGCGCCTGATGGTTTACTTGATGTGATGCACGTGACTGCACAAGGCATTATAGCGGGCGCGAACATGGTATTAGTTGACTTCCACCCTGCTCCCACCAAAGCACTTGTCGATGGGCCACAGGCATTACTCATGGATGAACTACCGTTGTTCTTAGAGGACGCTCAAATCGCTCGCGAAGCCTATCTAAAACGTTGCGAAATGATGCGAAAATTTAAGGACAAGTAATTTTTTATCATTCTAAAATCTAAAACTATTTATTCCTCGCTTTTTTCAGCTGTGAAATACAACCACAAGAACCCTGAAATACCGGCAATCATTGAAGCTAATAAAATACCTGTCTTAGCCATGATCAAATTCTCAGGCTGATGTGTGAAACCCAACTCAGCGATGAAGATCGACATTGTAAAACCAATGCCACCCATTAAGGCAACACCAATAATATGTTTAAAGTTGACCTCATAGGGAAGCGAAGTAATACCTGCTTTTACAGCCAGCCAACTAAATCCAGCAATACCGATTAGTTTTCCGACAACCAATCCTGCTGTAATACCAAGTGATACTGGGTGCGTAACAATGCTGCCAAAAGAAGACCAATCAATAACAATGCCTGCATTAGCAAAAGCGAACACAGGAATAATGATATAGGCCGAGGGTAAGTGCATCTTTCTTTCCATGACTTGTGCGGGTGCTTGTACCAGTTCAACACCTTCACCTAATGCTTTAACTCTGGAGCGTAATTCATCGTTCTTAAGAATATTTTCTTCGCGCGAATATGCTTCCTTAATTTTCACGACTAATCTATTAATATGTGATAAAAACCGCTCAGGATTGTATTTTGGTCGCATCGGAATCGTGAAGGCCAGAATCACACCTGCTAACGTTGCGTGAACGCCACTCTTTAACATTGCAATCCAAAGAACAATCCCTAACAAAACATACGGTAGACTTCTGCGTATCCCACCAAGATTAAGTGCCAGTAATAATCCTATCGTTACTGCAACCAATGTTAATGCAGGAATACTAAGCGTCTCTGTGTAAAACAATGCAATCACAACCACTGCACCCAAGTCGTCAACAATGGCCAACGCAACAAGAAAGGTGAGAAGGCTTTTTGGTATTCGACTACCCAACAAGGCTAACGTACCCAGTGCAAACGCTATATCCGTTGCCATCGGAATACCCCAGCCTTGAAGCGTATTACCTTCTAAATTGAAGCTGATATAGATAACCACAGGTACTACCATACCGCCGATGGCCGCAATAATCGGTAGAATAGCTTGTTTAGTATCAGCCAATTCACCTACTAATATTTCACGTTTTAACTCCAAACCAATCACAAAGAAAAATAAGGCCATTAAGCCATCATTAATCCAGTGGTGCACCGATTTGGATAATTGGAAGTTAGGAAAACCAATAGTGAATTTGGTATTTAAGAATTGGTTATATATATCATGCCATTGACTATTTGCGACAAACAGCGCTAACACAGCGCACAGCATTAGCATGACACCACTGGTGGTCTGACGATGAATGAACTCATCTAGCGGCGTTAATACTTTATCGAACGCCTGTTCCCACGGCGCTACAAATACTTTTTTAGGGGGATTATTCATTAACTAGCATCTTGTTTTATTTAAGTTAGCTTAAAAATACCATGCCAGCTCAATTTGTACAAAGTCATCTTTATCAAAACTGAGTAGACTGTTTTGTCTATCTATATTTGAAAAGAAACGCCCTTCTAGATTTATTTTCCAACTATCGCCTAAGCGACGGCTTGCCTCAATACTCATTACCCTTGATGAATCATCTAAATCCATAATAATCCCGGCGAGTAACTCACTGCTTGCCGCATCATTAAAAGCTAGGCGCGCACCGAGGAAAATGTCATCTTCGAATGGGGTTGTAGCAGATTTATTTCTATCATCATACAAATACTCAGCGATAAGTCCTAGATCGATACCTGAATCAGCAATACCATATAAGGTATATTCAAAACCACCTGTTGCAGCCGTATATCGATTTCCAAAGCCACTTCGACTAACCATTTCTAACTTCCAAAGCCAGTCGTCTTTGGTGGCCTGAAGTTCTAAGGCCGTTTGATCAATCGTATCGTAAATAGGGATTAACACCGTACGTCCTTTATCAAGCGCAGGCTTAAAACGTGGCTCACGTGAGGTACCAGAGAAATGTGATACACCGACATCCCAATCGCCAAGGGTTTTTGTCCAGCGGATTGCCGCATCGACATTATCACGGCCATGTGAAGAACCGTATTCGGCTTGATTTACCGCAACGGCTGCGGCTGTTCTTAGTCTACCTTGCCGAGAGGGAAAAGTTCGTTCACGGAAACCAGGCAAGATGAAAAGATCAACATTACCCCAGTCTTGGACAAGACTAAACTTAAGCATTGCTTGGCCAAGCTTCTCTTCACCATCAATACTTTCGACTAAATCAGTTTGATTGATAATATCTACAAGATGTTGTGATTCTGTCACACCCCAAAACACCTTACCGATACCCGCTGTTAGCTCCCAGCTGTCATGGACAGTCGTCCAGTTTAATTCTCGCACATCGAAATGACTACGTTGATTATCACGGCCATCTATTCTTAGAAAAGGCGTAAAGCGGAATGACTGTTTTCTATTATTCCAACTTTTATAATATTCAGCTTGCGCGGACATTGATGTGGTATCGCCATGCTGTTCATCACTTAAGGGGGCACTAAGAAAAGCTTTCCACTCACCTGCCAAGTAACCAGACCACTCACCCTCTGCAGCATGAAGCGATATAGAGCACGACAAGCAGCTCAACGCGAATAGTAATCGAAGCCTCATAATGATTAACGTGCGCGTTTTAAACTATTTCGATCAAAGTCACGCTCACTAAGCCCATTGCCAAACTTGTAATCCTTCCAAGATAACAGCGTTGTTTTGCCCGTCTGATGGTTTTCCATGAACATTTTATCCGCACGCCAGTAACGGCCTAGGTATTGCTGATAATCCGTATAGGTTAAAGTTTTTAATAATGCATTTTTTCTATCATAAAAAACGATTTTGTACGGACGATATTCTTTCTTATCTATCCAAGCAACCTGTCTTGTATAACCAGAAAGTTCATCGACGGGATAACGTTCAACAACGAAACAATCAGAATCTCCGCATCGTTCATCCTTAATGTATTTGTAGGTATACTTTTCAATCTCCTGAGAAGATAGATCTTCATACGCAAATTCACTGCCCATAAACGAACCCGATTTATTTCTAGATGAAATTCGCTTTACCCTTTTCAGTGCAGGCAAATAGAGCCATTGATCATCTGAATCAGTTTTATGCGTAAAAGAAAGAAAGGCCGTACCTTTTACATCGCGCGGACGATCAAAAATCGACATGCTCTTATCTCCGTCCCCATCAACTTCCAGAGTGCGCAAACGAATATAGCGGATACTTTCTTCACCATGCCTATTTTTCAACAACATGGTTAAATCTGCTTTTGAATCACCGAATCCGGTGTCTCTTTTATCTGCTTCTTTGGCAATCGCCAAGCCTTGTTCCTCTGGCGTCAGACCAAATACAGTAGCGGAATAAGCTAAACAGATAACCAGTACTAATTTAATTAGCTTCATGTCGAGCCCCTTCAATTTTCATGAGTAACGGCGGTAATAATAAAAAGTCAGCAAACAAGGCGACAGTAATAGTTATTGCTGTTAACTGCCCCATACCTGCATTGAGTTCGAATGCTGAAAGCGATAAAACCAAAAATCCAGCAACCAAGGCAAACGAGGTGATGAATAATGCCATTCCAACGTTAGCAAAGGCGTAACGCACAGCATCTTCACTTGTCATGCCTTTTTCTTTTCTTGCTCGCATATATTTACTTAAAAAATGCACTGTATCATCAACAATGATCCCTAGCGTCATACTTGTCACAACCGATAAAGCCAAACCAACTTGCCCTACAAAAACCCCCCATATACCAAACGCCACTGCTGCGGGAATCAAGTTAGGGATCATGCTAAGCATACCAATTTTAAATGATTTTAAAGCAATGATTAAAATCAACGATATCAATACCAGGGCAATTGTTGTGCCCAACAACATACTCTGGATATTTCTTTCTCCGATGTGGGCAAACATAATTGAAGAACTTGCGCCTTGTACATGCATTTTTTCTGGAAGATTAGCTTTCATCCATGCTCTGGCGCGCTCCTCAATTTCTAGCAAATTATTAGAAGATATACTCTTAAGCGTTACAACTAATCTGGTTGCTGATTTATCAACATTAATTTGATTATTCAAATCAAGTCCAAACGGTAACGAGAATTCATAGAGCAATAAATACTGTGCTGCAAGATCACGCAACTTCGGTAAGGTGTACCAGTCTTCTGAATCCCCATGCATGTTCTTATTTAGCCGGCGCATCGTGTCGGTTAAAACATTCACATGTAACACACTGTCCTGTTGCCGGTACCAATCAGCAAAACGCTCCAATGATTGAAGATAGCTTGGATCGGCAATACCACCACTGTCGTTTGCTGGCATTGAGTATTCAATTAAATATATGCCGGTTAAATTACTCGTAGCAAAATCCGTATCCTGTCTAAACTGTACTGAATCATCAAAGTATTTGACAAATTCATCATTAAGTTCGTTTTGTGGTAAAAAAGAAATTAATACAATAACGATAATCGACATAACCACAATCAGTTTTCGCTGTTGTTTAATGACAAACTCTGCAAAATAATGCATAAGATGTGATGACTTACCATTCTCCCTGACCTTGATAGGCAGCATAGTAATAATTGCAGGTAATAGCGTAACTGAAAATATAAATGCTACGACCACGCCCATTGCAACAATATTACCTAAATCACGAAAAGGCGGCGCATCACTAAAGTTCATTGAGAGAAAACCAAGCGCGGTTGTGATACTTGTGAGAAATACTGGTTGTAGATTAACCCTCAAGCTTTCGCGCATTGCCGCTATTCTCTCAAGCCCCCTTCTCATTTCTTGCAAGAACGTCATCAGAATGTGTACGCAGTTAGCAACAACCATTGTCATAATAATGATTGGCGAGGTAGTCGTCGGCGGTGATAATTTTATTCCAACCCAACCTGTTAGTCCTATCGCTGTGATGATTGTTGATATAATGACAAGTAACGTCATTGCTGTTGCCGTTTTGCTCTTAAGTAATAATGCCAAAACTATGATTACTGCAAGAAACATTAATGGTACTAGTGTCTGAATATCCTTCTTGCTTTGTGCAGAAAATTCATTATTCATGACAACCATACCCGTCATTCGAATTTCTAAATCAGGGTATTTCGAGCGGAACTTATCAGCTAGTTCATAGGCAAATTTTGAGGCTTCTGGTACTTCAATGTGTTGAGCCTTGCCCGGTAGTTGCAGCGTCACATTAACCCCAGAAACAGAGGCATCTTTTGAAATCAGACGATTTAACAACAATGGTTCAGATATCGCAATGCGCCTTCTGTCGGCAATTTCTTCATCAGTAAGCGATACAGGTTTTAGCACAAGATCTTCTACTAGCAAATCATCTTCTTTTGCTCGCGTATGCTGAAAATTAGTGATTGAATCAACACGTATCGAATATGGGATCTGCCAGCCTTGCTTCGTTATATCGATAATTGCTGCGAGTGTCTCGCGCGTAAATGTTTTTCCATCCTTTGGTGCAATAACAAAAAGAATATTGTCATTCTTCGTATAAGTGTCCTGTAATTTCTCAAAGGCATTTAACTGAGGGTTTTCTTTACTAAAAAATATTCTATAGTCACTGGTAAAGTACAACTTCGTTACGCCCGTGCCTGATGCAACAATAGCAATTAGCACCAGCATTATAACCAACCAACGGTGCGTCAGTACCCAGTTTATATAGTTATCTTTTATTTTCTGCATAGTACGCCCCGGTTATACAACTCTAAGTCCATTTAAATAATTCAATAATATATTTGTACAACTACTTAGATACACTTCAGACTGATTGTTTTTGGCTAATCCGATGCTGCCTTCAATTGTTGCAACAATAAATATCGCTACTTCATCAACATCTACATCCTTATTGACCAAACCTTTTACCTGCCCTCGTTTTAAAGCATCGGAAAGTGCGGTTTGCCAGGTTTTGTACTGGTCATTAATACGTTCACGAAAACCTTCATCAACTGATGACATCTCTTGAGATAAATTATTAAGTGGACACCCAAAATTGATTAATTCTTGACCATGACATTTATACGTATCATGAATCGAATTTTCGATTGCATCGATGGGGTTGGCAACCTTCGACAATGGCTCTATCCATAAATGCTGCAAATAACCGGCAAATAGCTCGTCGATAACAGCGTAGCCAAGTGCTAGTTTGCTTGGAAAGTGATGATACAATGCACCGCGCGTTAGGGTTGTGTTTTCGAGGATTCGGCTAATGCTTGCAGCATGATAACCAAATTGATGAATTTCATGGCCTGCAGCTTCAAGCAAATTCTGGCGAGATTGGTCTGAGTTACGCTGCTTTAACATACCGGACAGTATGTTTGTTGCTAGGCATTATTGTCAATGACTTTTAAATGCCATATTTATCAAATAGTTAATCTAATAAAGATTTAAAGAAAAAAGTAAAAGAATGGATAATATTTATACAAGCCTATTTACGCCACCGCTTCCAGCCAGCAAGGAAGAAGTAAGGCAGTGGGGACGATTATATGGCAGCAGTACTGCTTTAGTCATTGCACAGGCCGCCAAGCAGGTAAAGGCGCCTATTGTTGTCGTGACAAAGGATACAACTGAAAGCCTACACCTAGAGCAAGCGCTAAAAGTCTTCGTTGAGAACAAACTAGACATACATTTGTTTCCTGATTGGGAGACGCTCCCTTACGATATGTTTTCACCGCATCAAGACATCATTTCGCAACGACTTGAAACACTCTATAAGATGCCTGACGTACAACAAGGCATCGTGATCCTGCCAGTGGAAACACTGATGCAACGCGTTATTCCGCGTGGCTACATCGACATTAATAGTTTAATGCTTGAATGTGGACAAACGATCAACATTAATTCCTTACGATCTAAATTGGAACAGGCGGGTTATCTTTGCGTCCCACAAGTTCAAGACCATGGTGACTTCGCTGTGCGGGGCAACCTTGTCGATTTGTATCCTATGGGTAGTCACCTTCCCTATCGCATCGATCTATTTGACGATGAAATTGAAACAATTCGTCATTTCGACCCTGATACACAACGTTCATTAGAAAAAATAAATGAAATTCGTCTATTGCCCGCTCGAGAATTCCCACTTGATGAAGAAAGTATCAATTGTTTTAGACAAAATTTTAGAAATACATTTGATATTAGCCCCAATTCAAGCCCGATATACCGGGATGTTAGTCAAGGTATTTCATCAGGCGGCATAGAATATTACATTCCACTATTTTTTGAAAAAATGGCTAACCTATTTGACTACTTACCTGAAAATAGCTTACTCATTTCAATTAATGAAATAGATGATGCGGCAGAAAAATTTCATGAAGAAGCCAATCAACGCTTTGAACAATGCCGACATGATGTAGAACGCCCTTTGCTCGAACCAAGTGCATTATTTCTAGACTGTGAAACACTTAATAATAAAATAAAACAGTTCAAACAAATTAAATTACAGCATTTTGAATTAGAAGCAGCAGTCAATACGGATAATTTTTCTACTTCAGCGAGCAGTTCTTTATCGCTTAGCGCACGCGCGCAAGATCCAGCAAAATTAATTAAAGATTTTATCAAAAACTTTAATGGCCGCATTCTTATCGCAGCCGAATCACCCGGTCGACGTGAGTTTATTCTTGATACGTTACGCGAATACGCGATTCATCCAAAGACAATTAATAGTTGGCACAGTTTTGTTAGTGGAACAGACACGCTTGCAATAACGGTTGCACCATTAGAAGAAGGCTTGGTTTTAGAAGAACCTCGTCTTGCCATCATTTGTGAAGCACAAATTTTTGGTGAACAAGCTAGGCAGTCACGGCGCCGTAAGAAATCAAATCAAGATAGCGACGCCGTTATCCGAAATTTAACTGAGCTTAACATTGGCGCTCCCGTTGTCCATGAACATCACGGTGTAGGACGATACCTTGGCTTGCAGATACTTGATGTTGGTAATATTCAGCAAGAATTTCTTACGCTTGAATACGCCAGCAACGACAAATTATACGTTCCCGTTGCCTCACTTGAACTCATTAGCCGCTACACAGGCAGTTCACCTGATACAGCCCCCTTGCATAAACTTGGCTCCGAAGTCTGGTCGAAAGCTAAAAAGCGCGCTAGCGAAAAGGCCCGTGATGTTGCCGCTGAGTTATTAGATATTTATGCAAGGCGTGCTGCTAAAAAAGGCTTTGCTTACCCAGCGCCTGATGCAATGTATACCTCATTTGCATCAAGCTTTCCTTTTGAAGAAACACCTGATCAAGAATCAGCCATACATGATGTCATTAATGACATGACCCGCGATCAACCGATGGACAGATTGATTTGTGGTGATGTTGGTTTTGGTAAAACTGAAGTTGCCATGCGCGCTGCCTTTTTAGCAACCCAAGCTACAAAACAAGTTGCGATTCTTGTTCCTACAACATTACTCGCACAACAACATTTTGAAAATTTCAGTGATCGTTTTGCTGATTGGCCAGTGCGCATTGAAATATTGTCTCGTTTTCAGTCAGGCAAAGCGCTTGATAAAACAGTCAAAGATCTTGCAAATGGCAAAGTTGACATTGTCATTGGTACGCATAAATTATTACAAAATGAGATTAAGTTTAGAAATCTTGGTCTGGTAATCATTGATGAAGAACATCGCTTTGGCGTTCGTCAGAAAGATCGCTTCAAATCACTACGCTCTGAGGTCGATGTTTTAACACTCACCGCCACGCCAATACCACGCACCTTAAATATGGCGTTATCGCAAATACGCGACATGTCTATTATTGCTACGCCACCAGCTGACCGCCTTTCAATCAAAACATTTGTGAGAGAATGGGATGATGGTTTGATTCGCGAAGCATTTATTCGCGAAATTAAGCGTGGCGGTCAAGTTTATTTCTTGCATAACGAAGTAAAAAATATTGAACGGGTGCAACAACAACTTCAAGCGCTTGTGCCTGAAGCTAATATTCGAATTGCTCATGGTCAAATGCGAGAACGCGAACTTGAACAGGTTATGTTTGATTTCTACCACCAACGATTTAATGTCTTATTGTGTACGACAATCATTGAAACAGGCATCGATGTGCCTAGTGCCAATACGATTATTATGAATCGCGCCGACCGTTTTGGCTTAGCCCAGCTTTATCAATTGCGCGGGCGTGTTGGTCGTTCTCATCATCGTGCCTATGCCTATTTAATAAGACCTGAACGAAGAAGTTTAAGCGCTGATGCCATGAAACGTCTAGAAGCGATTGAATCACTGGAAGACCTAGGAACAGGCTTTATGCTGGCAACGCATGATCTTGAAATTCGTGGTGCCGGAGAATTACTTGGTGACGGGCAAAGTGGCCAAATTCATGAAATTGGCTTTAGCATGTATACGGAATTACTTGAGCGTGCGGTATGCGCTTTACGTGAAGGTAAACAGCCTGATTTAGATAAACCACTTCATAGCGGTACTGAAATTAACTTACATATGCCGGCACTCATTCCAGATGATTACCTTGCTGATGTACACTTACGCCTTATTATGTATAAACGTATTTCAAATGCGGCCAACTCAGAAGCTTTACGAGAACTTCAAGTTGAAATGATTGATCGTTTTGGCTTATTACCTGATGCGATTAAGACTTTATTCCGCGTAACAGAGTTAAAATTACTCGCTACGCCGATGGGCATTGTTAAAATAGATGCCAGTGTCGATGGTGCGCGTATTGTATTTGACGAAGCACCAAACATTGATACAACCGAGCTCATCAAATTAATCCAAAATCAGAGCAGACGTTACCAATTTGACGGCAAAAAAACACTTAGAATTACTGATTTATTACCAGACAATTCGCGCGCTGATGCGCTCGACAAAGTTATGAGTACCCTGAGCATCGATGATGCGGCATAATAGCGTTATGAAACAGTTAAAATCACTTATCATTACTTTTATTCTCAGTAACTTACTGGTGTTCCACGGCTATACTTTAGCCGCTGACGCAAAAACTGAAACATGGTACCAAATCGAGGTACTGGTGTATGAGCCTGTTGAAAAAGCCATCGCGGGGGAATCATGGCCGGCTATTACGGACAGTGAAACGCCAGAAACAGCCATTCAATTAGCGAGAATCAATCCTGCAGCAACTAATATGGCTTTGGTTAACCCTTTCCAGCAACTTCCAACTAAAACACTTGTTTTGTCTGACGTTGCCAATAAACTTATTTCCTCAAGACGCTACCGAGTTATTACCTTTCAAGGTTGGCAGCAACCAGTTAAGCAACGCAGCGAAGCAGAAGCTGTCTATCTAACTGATAAACAAACTAACATAGGCGAAACGAACGCTCGCCCTGTTACACTCAAGAATGGTGAAATTATACTCAATCCACGGTCTGAAAACACAGATCTACAGACTTTCAATCAAGCAAGTATAACTAATCAGGAAGTACCTGCGAAAATTAATGGCACGGTTACTGTCAGTCTATCGCGTTATTTACATATGGCGTTGAAGTTAAATTATTACAATCCAGATGTTTATCTTGCTGAACAAGTTGCGTTACAAAAGCCTGATGAAGCGTTGATTAATACATTTATGATGAAACAATTAAGAAAAATGCGTAGCAAAGAGGTGCATGTATTCGATCACCCTTATTTTGGGGTGATTGCAACGATCACGCCGATAGAACGAGCGATCGGCAAAACCCGATAGACATCACAGGGTTTTACAGGTTGGTAAAAATATTTCAAGCAGCTGCTCAACTTTTTTCATACCACCTAATAAATTTTGTTCAATTTCATCCAGCGTAATTTCGCCCTTACCACGCCCTGCCGCATCGTTTGCAATTACAGCACATGCTGCATAACAGAGTTCTAATTCTCTAGCTAACGCTGCTTCAGGCATTCCAGTCATGCCAATCATATCGGCGCCATCACGTTCAAGCCGATCAACTTCTGCCGCGGTTTCCAAACGCGGCCCTTGTGTCACCGCGTAAGTACCTTTGTCACTAATATCGATGCCAGCATTTTTGCCTGCATTGATCGCTAGCTGCCGCAAAGCTTCACAATATGGCCAGGTAAAATCTATGTGCTGCACTGGCCCATCGCTGCCATCAAAAAAAGTGTTTTCGCGCGAACTCGTATAATCAATAATTTGATCTGGTATGACAATCCCACCTGGAATTAGATCTTTTCGAATGCCGCCCACAGCAGCAATGGCTAACACATTATCAACGCCAATTGATTTCAGTGCCCATATGTTTGCGCGGTAATTAACTTCATGTGGAGGAATTGTATGGCCTTGACCATGTCGAGGCAAAAAGACAACTTCATGATCAAACAGCACACCATGTGTTAATGGACCTGATGGCTCACCATAAGGTGTGCTTACCGTTTCAGTGCGCGTTATTTCTAACGATGCAATAGAAGTAAGGCCAGTACCACCAATAATTGCTATTTTTGTCATGGCTTATTTTTCTTCCGCTACGGCAAAGATGCCTGAAGCATTACGCAGATAGCCTTTATAATCCATACCGCTACCGAAAACATAACGGTTATCAACAGCCATTCCAACAAAATCGACATCAACAACAGATTTCTTTTTGCGCGATTTGTCTAATAATACTGCAGAAAAAACTTTTTTTGCGCCTGCAGAAATGCAGTCTTTGATTAATGCCTCTAAGGTTAGCCCTTCGTCAAAAATATCATCAACAATCAAAACCACTCTATCTTGTAGTGACTCAGTTGGTCGCGCTATCCAATCTAACTCAGCACCCTGCAAAGCACCTCGATAACGTGTTGCATGAATGTAATCAACCGACAAGGGGAAATCTAGACGTTCTAAAAGTTTACCGGTAACAACGATTCCACCAATCATGGTGCAGAGCACCAGTGGTTTTGAACCACTCAGTGCAGTCGAAATATCACTGGCCATTCTATCTAGGGCAGCATTTACTTCATTTTCTGTATAAAGACAATCTGAAGACGCCTGGATAGCAAGTAGGTCGTCATGACTTAACTCGGCTTCTGCCATATTATTTCTTTTTAGGTGGCTTCGCCAAAGAAACTACAACATGGTCTTGTGGCTCGTCAGTAAAATGTGGACGTTTATTATAAGGTGACAATTCATTTTCGCGCGATGAAATCAACAATAGGCACTGACGAATATCATTAATTGTTGAATCCGAAAGAGGATGTTTCATACCAGGATCAGTGGATGTGTCTTTAATCACATTCGTGACCACCATCTTAACCGCACGCAAAATTTCTAATTCTTTATCTTGATCAACTTCGTTACTCATGGGAACTCCAATAATATTATCTCACCATTAATGCTGTGAACTAACTAACTTGTTCTGCAACCTGACAATTTAATGGATCAGCCATATGAATCGTTGAGGTTGGGTAAGCTATCTCAGCATTATGAGACGCTATAATAGCATTAATCTTTAGTAGAACATCCTGTTTAATCTCATGGAAATCGGTCCACACCGTTGTTTTTGTGAAGGTGTAGATAAAAAAGTCCAATGATGAGGCAGCGTAAGCATTGAAATTCACCATCAATGTTTGGCTTGTGTCAATATCTGGGTGATTCATCAACATCTGTTTAACGTCGTCAATAATTAACGGTAATTTATCGACATCATCATAACGAATCCCAATTGTTTCATTAATTCGTCTGTTGGTCATACGTGATGGGTTTTCAAGTGCGATCGTGGCAAAAATCGAATTTGGAATATACAGTGGCCGTTTATCAAACGTACGGATACGGGTTAATCGCCAACCTATCATTTCGACTGTGCCTTCAACATTTCGATCCGGTGAACGTATCCAATCCCCAACTGAAAAAGGACGATCAAGAAAAATCATTAAACCACCAAAGAAATTAGACAAAAGATCTTTCGCAGCAAAACCAATTGCGATGCCGCCGATACCACCGAACGTCAGTACACCTGCGATGCTATAACCCATGGTCTGCATCACAACAAGGGTGGCAGTAATTAATACGGAGATACGTAACAAACGGCTAATTGCATCTGCCGTGGTTTTGTCAATTTCATTGCCCGCTTCGCGACTGGATTTAATAATGTTTTTTTCAGCAGCCTTAATAAAGCGAATAATAAACCAAGTAAACGCGACAATAACACCCACATCACGAATGGGTGCAACCGCACTAAAGATGACTGCATCTGAAACACCTTTTGCAATTTCTGCGGCAAATGAGATACCGACGATCCAAACTAACAAACGCAGTGGTCGCCTGAGTGCTCGAAGTAAGGCATCGTCCCAATTGTTTTTAGTTTTATCGAAAGTTTTTTGAAAGCGTGTTAATACGCGCATTAAAATAAAGTTTGCTACTAACACCACAAAGACAACGATGAATATCTGATATATCCAAGACTCTGCGCCACCAATCTTGGTGATTTGCTGCAGTAATTTATCAAAATCCATTAAACCACCCTTCTATATTCAATTTTAATATTCTACCCAGACTTACATATCTAAATCGAGCGTTTCTTTTAATCCGTAACTTTCTACTGCTGATACTGCTTCATGCCATCTTTTAGATTCCCTTACAGGACCTGCACCAAGCACATCTCTACCTTGCAGCCTTAATAAGCGACTATTTGATGCTGGATTCACTTCAGGCTTTAAGCTGTCAATGACTCTAACCGCTGCATCCCTATCATTGCAGACGAGGAACATATCACAACCTGCTTGCATACAGGCATCAGCACGATCAGTGATATCACCTAATCCTGCTGCACCTTTCATTGAAAGATCATCACTAAAAATAGCACCCTTAAATTCTAGCTCACCGCGCAATACGTCTTTTAACCAATAGCCAGAAAAACCTGCAGGCTGATCATGGCACTGTGAATAAATAATATGTGCAATCATCATCGCAGGCAGCCCAAAATGAATCATGCGTTCAAACGACAACATATCTTCATTGCGAATATCATTGTAGCTACGTTCATCAATACTAATGCATTCATGCGAGTCTGCTGCAATCGCGCCATGACCAGGGAAATGCTTTCCAACAGCTGCCATACCGGCTTGATCCATGCCTCGCATATAGCTGTGTGCTAAATCAGCCACAACTTCAGGGCTACGATGAAAAGCACGATCACCAATGACACTGCTCACAGAAAAATCTAAATCCAATACTGGCGCAAAACTCAAATCTGCCCCTACTTCGCGCAATTCTGCCGCATTGACCCATGCTGTTTGTTCAGCAAGTTTCAGTGCCAGCTTTCGGTCTTTATTATAGATAATGCCTAGATCGGCAACCGGTGGTAATCGTGTAAAACCATCTTTAAAACGCTGTACTCGCCCGCCTTCTTGATCAACAGCAACCAAGAGTGGTGTTTTGCGTATTGCATGGATTTCTTTAATCAATGACGTCACTTGCCTAGGTGACTCATAATTGCGCGTAAATAAAATAACCCCACCCACTAATGGATGATTGAGTATTTCTCGATCTTCACTGCTTAGCGAATATCCAG